>Ga0256841_1000020_pt1 | contig 202455 bp, 175 predicted proteins | sample 356308metaG_FD_185971 | JGI IMG/M metagenome (GOLD analysis project Ga0256841, IMG submission 185971) | Hydrothermal vent microbial communities from Mid Atlantic Ridge, Atlantic Ocean - 356-308 | ecosystem: Environmental > Aquatic > Marine > Hydrothermal vents | place: Atlantic Ocean: Mid...
CTTCAACGCCTTCAACCACGCCGACTTCGCCCCGCCGACCAGCAACTTCAGCTCCTCGCGCTTCGGCAAGGTCACCAGCGCCCTCCAGGAACGACAACTCCAGCTCGGCCTCAAGGTGATCTTTTGAGGGTGTGAGACGGTACTGTTAACCCCCTTGGCAGACCGGGCCGCCTCCGCGACGCTGCTCGCCGGAAAGGCCCGGTCTTTTTTCCCTTGTTTGCCGGTGGTATGGTGGCAGCGTCGGATGAAACGCCGAGCTTCCCGTTATGCTTCTGGCCCTGGTTGGCTCCTGCTCTCCTACTGCGTGCTCTCCCCGGCCCTCGCGCCGCTACATGGCGGCCTGGGCATTCCGCGCCCGTCGCCGGCCGCTTCCAGCCAAACATCCTCCCAGGGATCCGCCGCCTCTGATTTGAGGGCCGCTGCAGAGTCGGCCCGGACAGGGGATTTCCGGAAGGCCGAAACGCTTCTTCGGAACTTTCTCCAACGCGCCCCACACCACCCGGAGGCCTTGACTTTGCTGGGCCAGGTCCTCTCTCGAACCGGGCGCGCCGGCGAAGCGGTGGCTTTGTTCCAGCAAGTCGTGGACCAGCAGCCGCGTTCGGCTTCGGCGCGTGTGAATCTCGGGATCGCCCTCGCCGATAGCGGCCGCCTCCCGGAAGCGCTGGAGCAGTTCCAGCGAGCCGTCGAGCTCGCCCCCCGCTCCGCCACCGCCCAGTACAACCTCGGCCGCGCCCTCGCCGATGCCGGCCGGCCTGCGGAGGCGCGCTCGCATCTGGAGCTGGCCATCTCCTTGGACTCTGGCCACGCTCTGGCCCGGCTGGCTCTCGCCGACCTGGAACGCCGGGCGAATCACCTCGAGCGTGCCGCGGAACTCCTGGAGGAGACCGTTCGCCTGCGCCCGGACGACGCCGACCTCCATTACCAGCTCGCCCAGGATCTCGCCGCTCTTTCCCGCGAAGACGACGCGATCGAGCACTGGCAACGGGCCGTTGAATTGAACCCTCGGCACCTGCAGGCCCTCTACCGCCTCTCCCGGGCCCTGCGCGCCAGGGATCCAAAGAGAGCCCGCGAATACGCTGAGCGGTTTTCAGCGCTGAAGCGCAGCCGCCAGGTGGCTGATCGCGCCGGCACCATGGGCGACGCCGCCTTGGTCCTGGCTAAACAGGGCAAATATCCAGAAGCGATCGTCGAACTCCGCAAGGCCATCGCATTCTGCGGATCCTGCGCCGCCGAGGGCATCCTCCGCCGCAACCTCGGACTCATCCTCGCTCGCTCCGGCGACTACACCGCCGCCGAGAAGGAGCTCCGCCTGGCCCAGAAACTCCTTCCCGGCGACCCCTCCATCCGCCGCGCCCTGGAGACCCTCTCTAAGCTCCAGCGCCGCTGAGCCGTTGCGCCCCTTGCAACCTTCGCGCCGCGCCCTCGATCGCGGCAGCCCCCCACCGCCCCGAGTACCCAGGCTCTCGCCCCGGCCTTCTCCGGGAGAGCCGGTCACACATGAAAATGCCTCCCCCATCTCATGGAAATCCAGTCCGTTTCCCGGCTGGGTTTCGCGCCTCGCCGCCGGGCTCGTGATACAACCCGGGCAGGCGGCTCCCGGGCCGCCGGCGGTCTTTGACAATCGCAGATACTCGACGCCCGGCGTGTGTCCGAACCGGTCCCGCCCCCTCTCCGGCTCCGCCTCCCTCAGCCCGCGGCGCCGCTTCTTCAGCCTCTCTTCGCCGCAACTTCTTGCTCGGAGCCCGTGGCGGCTCAACGGTCCGAGCCGTCACACGTCCCGTCAATCCACACAAACAAAAGAACTTCTGCGTTTCACTCCTTTTCGCCGCCGGAAACCGGCGCCCGTCACCTCACTCCAAGGGCGAGTGCTCCAGGAGGAACCCCGCGGGGCGGCGATATGCTCGCGAATCTGACGAGGTCCCGCTCGGGATCAGTCGAAGCTGCCGGTCACCCCTTGGAAGCGGCGCTGAGCCTGTTTGGCGACCCAGCGGATCACCCGCGCGTCGTTGTAACAGTAGCCGAGGTTGTGGTTGAGCGTCGAGAAGCAGTGCTTCTCGCAAGACTTTTTCATCTCGCTGAGCTGCCGGACGTCGAACTTGTGGTTCTCGATCGTCCCCCAGTCATAGGTGGCCGAGTACAGGGGGAAGCACGGCGCCAGCGTGCCGTCCACCCGGATGATCAACGAGTTCTGGCCAGCCCGGCAGTTCCAGGGCTCCACCGTCCCCCGCATGAAGGCTTTCATGTCGTTCAGGCGCTTGACGGAATTCACCATCTTGTACCCGGAGCGGTTCTTCTCGATCAGCCAGTCCAGCAACTCGTCCACCTTCGGCCAGTCTTCGGGCCGGATAAAGGTGTCGTTGTCGTCGAGATGCTTGAAATGAGGCTGCTCGAGCATCGGCGATTCGTTGATGTGATAGTCCGTGGCGATCCCATGATCGTGGGCGATCTCGGTCAGCTCTCGGATGTCGTCCAGGTTCGTCCGGCAGATGTTCATGTTGAAGAACACCGTGTAGCCGTAGCGGTACTGCTTCCTCACCAGGTACTCGAAATACGAGCGGATCGGCTTCAGGGCTTTCGGCAGGCCGGGCTTCACGTCAACGGCGTCAACCGCCAGATTGACGGTGGCCACCCCTGCATCGGCGATCCTGTCGATCACCTCCGGCCGCATCAGCCTGCCGTTCGTAGGCAAGTAGACGAAGAATCCCTTCTTGGCGCCGTAGTAGATGACCTTGTGCACGAATTGCGGCCGCAGTAAAGGCTCGCCGCCCATCAGGGCGAAGAAGCGGCACGTGGTGGTGTGCAGCCAGTCAATCGCCCGCTTCGCCGTCTCTTCCGTCATGCCCTTGACGCGGTTGTCGAAGGCCCAACAGTAATGGCAGTCCAGATTGCATTTCCACTCGGTGAACAGATATGCAATGATCGGGTGGAATTCACCGGGGAGCACCCTGGACTTTATATAGGGAAACAGGAAACCCCGCATGGCCCGCACCACCTGGGGCGGAGTCCAGCGCCGGCGTCCCTCCCTGGCGAGCCGCTGCCTTTCGGCTATCTCCGCCTCGTCGTCCTCTCCGAGCAGTTCAGGGTGCTGGGGGAAAACCGGGTCCGGCAGTTTCTCCAGCCGCCGCGGAGCTGGAGGCGAAACCGGGCGTTCGACGGCCGGTTTCCGCAATAACTCATGAAGCTGAACATCCAAACGGAATGTCGTCAGACCTTCCGAAGCTTGCTCGTCTCGCTCTATCGTCTCCATTGGAACCTCCAAGTCAATGTCATCTTGAATCATCGCTGTCGAGGATCCACCCTGCCAATCAGATGGGACGAAAAGGGTGGTCGGGCGCACCTCAACCGTTGAGTGCCGCGTCGGCGCCGCTGCCGGGGAATCCGGGCAACGTTCGTGTCACGCGGTTCGGCGCCGCTCCTCAGGAACCGCGGCCTGATCCCGCCGCTGGACATGTCACCGGCTGCCGTCGGCGGCCTCCGGCCGGACAATCGGGTCGCTTCAGGTTGCGAAAGGGCGTACTCCCCTGCTGGGCCCATGCGTCTGGAGCAGGCTCCGGAAACGATAGAGCTAGTCCAGCACGCCATTGTCAAACCTCGATATGAGATTCGCTCGATACGGCCGGAAGTTACCCGTCGGTCGCGACATTACCCGGCCCTTTGAGGCGGCAATAGGCCCTGCCTCGGATGATGCATTTGTCTCAACACCGGTGACAGGCCGCGCCGGTGCGCACGATCTGGCGCCCCGAGGCGCCCGGTGTCACGAATCATGTTGGACCTTCGGGCCGCGTCGACCCCACCAGGCGCGCCGCAAACCGGTTCCCCCCTTATGACAATTGTAAGTTGTAACCATTCACCGTTTCCCTGTCACCGTCCGGTGTTACGACTCCGAAATCATTAGTGAGTTCTCTCGGATCGCAGCCGGAAAGACGGAAACGGTGAATGACAAGTCAGAAGCCATTACGCAGCCGGTGGTTCGGGAGCCGCGGGGCGTTGCTCCCGGCCCGTGCCGCCTCTCGGGCGCGTGGCTTCGCCGCCCTGGTTTTCGCTCTGCTCGGCGCCTTGGCAAGCCTCGTGCCAGTCTTGCCGGGGCAGGAACCGGCCGGGACCATTCACGGCCGCGTCTTCAGTGTTGCGCCCAATGGCGAGCAGTACGCGATACCCGGGGCCGATGTTGCGCTGGCGCCCAGTCCCACCGAAGCGGATTCCGCGCCCGCGGCGGGCGCTGAGCCACGCCGTGGTTCCACCGACGCCGAGGGTCGGTTTGAGTTCACCGGGGTGCCGCCGGCTTGTTATCTGGTCACCGCCTCCTCGGCCGGACTGGCGGGCCGGGCACGTCGGGTCTGCCTGCTCGCCCCGGGCGGAGAAGTGGAGTTGGACCTGGAGATGACCTTGGCCGAGGTCCACCAGTCGGTCGACGTCACGGCGACGGTCGAAGGGCTCGACACCATCGAATCCTCCGCCACCGCCACCGTCGAGGAATCGACCTTGCGGGATGCCCCGATGATCAACGAGCGCTTCGAGGATACGCTCCCGCTGCTGCCCGGTGTGGTTCGCGGTCCGGACGGGCTGATCAACCTGAAAGGAGCCCGGACCACCCAGAGCGGTTCGTTGGTCAACAGCGCCAATGTCACCGACCCGGTCACCGGCTCTTCCGCCATCAATCTTCCGGTGGATGTCGTCAGCGAGGTCAAGGTGCTTTCCAATCCCTATGACGCCGAGTACGGAAAATTCGCCGGCGCGGTCTCGGAAGTCCAGACCCAGGTTTCCCAGTTCGACCAGATCCACTTCCAGCTCCAGAACTTCATGCCGCGCCTCCGCTACCGCGACGACTCCATCGTCGGTGTGGAGTCGGCGACCCCCCGCCTCACCTTCACCGGCCCGGTGGTTCCGGGCAAAGTCGCGCTCACCCAGTCGCTGGAATACCGCTTCGTGCGGACCGAAGTGGAGCAGGCGGGGCTGCCGGTGCTCGAACGGGATACGAAGCTCGAGAGCTTCGACTCGTTCACCCAGTTCGACTTCCAGCTCGGCGCCCGGCACACCGCCGGGCTGAGCCTCTCACTCTATCCCCAGAAGCAGGACTTCTTCGGCCTCGGCGCCTTCCGTCCGCAGGAAGCCACGCCGAATATCCACCAGCGCGGCTATCTCCTCTCGCTCCGCGATACCTACGCTTTGCAAACCGGCTCCTTGCTCGAGTCCCAGATGAACTTCAAGACCTTCGATGCCGACGTCTTCCCGAACAGCTCGGACTTCTACCGCGTGGGCCTCGAGACGGCCCACGGCGGCTTCTTCAATAGACAGGCGCGGGACACGTTCCGCTACGAAGCCCGGGAAACCTTCCATCTGCACCCGGTGCAGGCCGCCGGCGGGCACCTGCTCAAGTTTGGATTCAGCTTCGTCCGCAACCGCTACGACGGCCGCCAGCGGTTCGATGACGTCGATATCCTCGGACGCGCGGGCCGGCTGGTACAACGGGTTGTTTTCGGCCCGCCGGCAAACGTTGCGTCGCGCCAGAACGAGTACACCGCTTTCGCTCAGAACAAGTGGAGCGTGGCGCCCGGGCTGAGCTTGGACCTTGGCCTGCGGTTCGATCACGACTCGATCACCGGCGAAGACAACCCGGCCCCGCGCGCCGGTTTCGCCTATGTGCTGACGAGCGACAACCGCACCGTCCTCCGCGGCGGCGCCGGCCTCTTCTACGACCGGGTGAACCTCAACGTACCGACGTTCCCCGCACTTCCCCCGCGAACCGAAATCCGCTTCGGACCGGGCGGCGAGATCACCCAGGCGGTCGCCTACCGCCACCGCTTCGGCGGCCGGCTCAGGAATCCCCGCTCCTTCTCCTGGAGCTTGCAGCTCGACCGGGAACTGGCCGAGGGCCTCTTCGTGCGGGCCGGCTACCAGCAGCGCAACACCGTCCGCAACTTCGTCCTGAACCCGGAGATCACCCCGGCAGGCTCTTATCTGACCCTGGCAAACTCCGGGCGCGACCGCTACCGCGAGTTCGAGCTGACCGCCCTCTACCGCATGGGCAAGCGCGGCCAGTTGACGGCCTCCTACGTGCGATCCTCGGCGCTTGGCGATCTGAACGACGTCAACCAGTTCCTCGGCAATGCCGCCGACGCCGTCATCCGGCCGAACGAGCGTTCGCGGCTCGCGTTCGATGCCCCGAACCGGTTCTTGTTTTGGGCCGACCTCAGCGCGCCGGCCGACATCACCGTCTCGCCGGTGCTCGATGTCCATACCGGTTTCCCATATTCCATCGTCAACGAGCAAAGAGATTTCATCGGCCCGCGGAACCGCGCCGGCCGTTTCCCGCGGTTCGCCTCATTCGACCTCCAGATCCTGAAGCGCATCAAGCTGCCTTTCGTGGGCCGCAAGTACGGCGCCCGCATCGGGGTCCGAATCTTCAACTTCTTCAACAGCTTCAACCCCCGGGAACTCCAGAACAATCTGGCCAGCGCCCGCTTCGGCACGTTTCTCAACGCCAAGGACCGCGAGTTTCGGGGGAAGTTCATTCTCGAGTTTTAGGGAGGGAGGATGAGACGGCGAATCGGGATGGCGCTGGTCCTCGCGGCGGCCGGGTCTCTGGCCTTCTCCGGTGATTCGGAGCGGATGCCCACCGCCGCGGAGATCGCCGCCCGCATGGAACAGATGGATACGTGGCGCAACTCGGCCCTGAGAGCCTACACCGTCCTCCGCCACTACGAGCTGGAGAACACCCGCTTCCACAAGCGCGCGCAGATGACCGTCGAAGTGACCTACACCTATCCCGGCAACAAGCATTTCCGGGTACTGGAAGCCTCCGGGTCCACCTGGGTCCGCCAGAACGTGCTGAAGCGCCTGCTGGAGTCGGAAGTGGAAGCTTACAGCGCCGAGTACCGGCGGCAGACCCGCATCAACCGGGCCAACTACCACCTGGAGCTTCTCGGCCGGGGCAGACACAACGGCCGGGATTGTTTCATCCTCACGATTACGCCCAAAAGGCCTGAGAAATACCTCGTCCGGGGCCGGATCTGGGTGGACGCCCAGGACTACGCCATTACCAGGATCGAAGGGACTCCGGCGAAAAACCCGTCCTTCTGGACGCACGATATCAAAGTCGTCCACGAATACCGCAAGATCGGGCCGTACTGGCTTTCCGCCTCCATCTATACGAAAACCGAAGTCCGGATTTTCGGCTCCACCGTCGTCAAGATCGACTATTTCGATTACGAGCTGAACCCCGGGGAAAGCGCCAGAGAGGCTAAACCGGGCAGGGAGAAGGGCGGATGACGCGCACCCGGCTGATCGTCGCCGCTGGCGGCGTGGCGCTGCTCGGATTGCTGATCGGACGCCTCGGCGCCGCCTCCTTGTCGCAGCTTTCCGCGCTGGGTCCAGTGGCGCCGGCGCTGGCGGCATCGCTCGCCCTCCGCCTGGCCTGGCGGACTTGGAACCTGAGGGCCGCGCTCCGCGCCGAGAATGTACCGGCGACGGCTGGCACGGTCCTCGGAGCACGGTTGGCGTCCGAAGCGGCCGGATACCTCTCCGTGGCGGGACCGCTGGTCGCCGAACCCCTGAAGCCCCTCCTGCTCGGGCGCCCCGGCTCCGCCCGACAGACCGTCACCGCCACCGTTGTGGACACGGCCTTCTATTGGGTGTCGTCCACCGCGCTGATCCTGGCGGGGGCGTTGGGCGGCCTCCTCCACGCGGGAGACGGACGTTCCGCGGCGGCAATGGCCCTCGTGGCCGGCGCGGTCTCGGCGGCCGCGGCGGGTCTGGTGCTGCCCCACCGGCCGTTGCTCCCGCTGCTGCGCCACCGCCTCGAAGGCCGGCTCGGGCGAGATTCGCGCTGGGCCTCGGGCCTGCTGCGGGCGGCCGAAGTGGAGCGCAGGGTTCGCTCTTTCCGCCGGCGCCACCCGGCCCGTAGCGTGGAGATCTTCGCCCGGGACCTTCTCTGCCAGGCCGCCCGGGCCGGCGAGGTGGCGGCAATCCTCTGGGCCGGCGGGGCGGGGTTTGATCCTCTGGCCGTGCTCGGGATCGAATCGGCCATCCGGATCGTCAAGACGGCGAGCTTCTTCGTGCCCGGCCGCATCGGCGCCGACGAAGCCGGGGCGGCGGGCGCTTTTCTGCTGTTCGGCTTCAATCCGGCATTGGGTCTCAGCCTCGCTCTCGGGCGCCGTTTTCAGGCGTTGGCCCGCTGTAGTGCGGGCATGATGTGGCTTTCGTATCGCCCGTCGAGTGAAAAGCGGAAAGGAAATCTCCATGCAAGCGCTGATCCTGTTACCTCCCGCCTCTGAACTCGGTACGGAGGCGCGGCCGTTCAGCCGATTGGCCGAGCCCGTCTGTGGCCTCGGGCTCCTGGCCCGCACTGTCGCTACGGCGGCGCGGGTTGGATGCGACCGCATTCTGATCGTCCACCCTCCGAGCGTTCCCCGCCGCACGGTCCTCGCCGCTCTCGACCTGCGGCGAACCCGAGGCGCCCGCGTCGAAACAGCGCCGGCTGCCGCATCCCTTGACCCACGCCGGCCGTCGAACTGGCGGCAAATCGCGCCCCACCTGGAGGAGAGTCTTCTGTGGCTCCCCTGGAATTTCGTCGTTGACAAGGTCCGCCTTCGGGAATGGATACGGCGCCCGGAGGCCAAGGCTTCCGTCCGCACCCCGGGAACGGCGCGCCGGGCGGAGCTGCTTCGCAACGGTTTGCCGGAAGCCGCGCCGGCCGGCGCGCCTGGGAGGAGCGTCTTGACGAAAGCCGACAGGCGCATCGTCGAAAACGACCTCGTGCGGCACTCCGGCAAGGAGTGGGACGGCGTGTTCTCGCGGTTCAACCGCCGCCTCTGCCGTCCGGCCGTCCGCTGGCTCTCGAAGACTCCGGTGACGCCGAACGCGGTCACTTTCGCGGGCCTGCCGGCGGCTGTCCTCGCCGGGTACTGGTTCGCCCAGGGCTCCTGGGCCGCCGACGTGCTGGGGGCGCTGTTTTACTTCCTGACGGTGCTGCTCGATGAGATCGACGGCATGCTCGCCCGGGTGACGTACCGCGAGTCGGCGTTCGGCTGCTGGCTGGAAGCGTTTGTGGATTACGCCACCTACATCCCTCTCTTCGGGGGGATGGCGATCGGTCTTTACCGGCAATACGGAGCCGTTTGGCTCACCCTTGCCGGCCTGCTGGCCGTGGGAGTGGTGATGACCGCCGCCGTCGCCGTCTATCACCGCCGTCTCGCCTGCCGCCTCGTCCGCGCCGATCTCTACGTCCCGGAGTACTATGCCCGCCTGGACGGCGACTCGGGCAGCCTGATCTCCCGTTTCGTGCGGCGGACTCATTTCATTTTGAAGAAAGGCGCCTTTTGTCATATCGTTCTCGGCTTTTCGGCCCTGGGCTTGTTGCCGGTCTTCTTTGCCATGGCGGCCGTAGGCAGCAACATCACTTGGGTGCTCGGGTTAGTGACCAGCCGTCTGCTCTCGAGACCCGCGCCCGGAGCGGCATGAGAGAGCAGATGGAACAGGAAAGGAGCTTGACCATGCGTGCAGTGATACTCGCCGCCGGCCGTGGAACCCGGATGGCGGACGTGAGCCGGGGGCGCCCTAAGTGCCTTCTCGAGTTCGGGAAACGGACAATCCTCGATTACCAGATCCAGAACCTCCTGGGAGCCGGCATCGACGAGATCGCCATCGTCGTGGGCTATGAAAAGGAGCAGATCGTCGAGCACGTCGCTCACGAGCATCTGGACAGCGCCGCCCGGATCCAGTTCCTCCACAATCGGCTCTACCGAACGACCAACAACATCTATTCTCTGGGCCGCGCCCGGAATTGGGCTTCCGGTCGCCGCTTCTTGTGCCTCAACGCAGACGTCCTCTTCCATCCCTGGATTCTGCGCCCGCTGCTCCGCGCGTCCCACGCCGTCACGTTGGCGGTGGACCCGGAGTTCCGGGAAGAGACGGCCAAGGTCATTATCCGGGAAGGCCGCATAGTGGCCCTCGGCAAGAAGATCACCCGCGCGGAAGCCAGCGGCACTTTCGCCAACATGGCGGCGTTTTCTGCTCGGGGGTCGACCCTCCTGTTCCGCACGATCGAGGCGATGGTCCGCGCCGGGATGGTGAACTGCTTTTTCAACGACGCGATCTTGCGCCTGGCCGCCAAGGGTACAGAGGTGGGTTACACGGAAACCGGAGCTCTTCCCTGGGCGGAAGTGGACGACGCGAGAGATGTCGCCTACGCCGAACGCGCTGTGTATCCCGCCCTCGTAGGCGCTCACAAGGGAAGCCGGGAAGCGCCGGATGGGTATCACGCAGCGTCGGAGGTTGCCTCCTAGCCGGTGCTCCGCCAAATGCGTCTGCCTCCGAAAGAGAGCGTCGTCCGCACCACTGCTGTGGCCGGCCTGGCAGTGGCGACCGCCGCTCTTCTCTCCCCGGCCGACTCCAAACCGGCGCCCCTTGACGTCCTTGTTTGCGGCGGTTTTGCCGCGGAGACGCCCCCGGCCGCCTCGATCAGGCTCATGAGCTGGAACATCGAGCGCGGCGCCCGGCTCCGGGCGGTCGTCTCGGCGATCAGCCGTGAGAAACCCGAAGTTTGTGTTTTCCAGGAAGTCGATTGCAATGACGCCCGGACCGGACACCGCGACATCGCCGCTCTGCTCGCCCGGCGTTTCGGCCTGAATTACGTCTTCGCGCGGGAGTTCCAGGAACTGAGCCAGGGCACCCGTGAATCCCCTGCCTACCATGGCCAGGCCACTCTGACGGCCCTGCCGATCCGGTCGCCACGGCTGCTGCGCTTCTCCAGGCAGTCCTCCCGCTGGCTTCCCCGCTGGTACCTGCCCAACTGGCCCTTCTTCCAGCGCCGGCTCGGGGGCCGGATCGCCCTGGTCACCGAAATCCACCTCGGAAACACCAGCGTCGCCATCTACAACGTGCACCTGGAGAGCCAGGGATCGCGGGAGCTCCGCCTCGCCCAGATCCGGGAGGTAGTGGCCGACGCGCTCCGGTATGGCCCGAAGCGCCCAGTGATCATTGCCGGCGACCTCAACACGAAGTCGTTCCCCTCGCCCGTCATCTCATTCTTGCTCGAGAGCGGGTTTCGCGACGCGCTTCCCGGGAGCCCCCGGCCCACGCACCGCTCCGGGCGAAAACTCGACTGGATCTTCGTCCGAGGCCCCCTGGAGTGCACCGGGGGAAGAGTCTGCGCCGGCATCGACGCCTCGGACCACTACCCGCTCGCGGTCGAGATCGCGCCGAGCCCTTCGCCGGGCGGACTAGCGGCCGGCCGGTGAGAAGAGCGGGCGTCCCTGCAGGTTCAGCCTCCAGGGCGGCGGCGCCCCAAGCGTTCCAGATCACGTTCGATGCTGGAGAGCAGGTTTCGGTCCACACCCGCCCGCGCCCTCTGGAGCGCCAGGCGCAGATACCGCTCCGCCTGGGGCTGGTCCCCGGCACGGGCGTACGCCGCGCCCAACGTATAGCAATAGAGCGCCCCGGGCGCCTTCTCGTTCTCTACCGCAGCGGTCAGCTGGCGGATGCCCTCGCCATACCGCCCCTGGATGACCAGAAGGCGGCCGAGATGGAAATGAGCCAGCGCGAAGCCCGGCCGGTTTTCCACTGCCAGCCGGTAATGAGCTTCGGCCTCTTTCACGTCGCCGCGGCTTTCGAGGAGGACCCCCAGGTTATGATGGGCGCCGGCATAGAAGGGATTGATCTCGATCGCTTTTCGAAATGCGGCCTCCGCCTCGTCGAACCGTTCCTCCTCAAACAACAGCACGCCGTGGTTGTAGTGGCAGTCGGCCATATCCGGATTCAGCTTCATCGCCAACCGATAGTGCTCCTCGGCTTTCTCGCGCTCCCCGAGACGCCCATAGAGCGAGATCAGGTTGACGTGAGCCTGCGCCAGGCCGGGATCGATCTCGAGCGCTCTTAGATGGAGCCGGAGCGCCTGCGTCAGTTTGCCTTCCCGTTCTAAGGCGATGGCCAACTCGATCAGCTTCACCGCTCCCTGGTAGTGGCGCCGGATCTCAGCCATCAGCTCATCGTTCGCCGGTGGGATCTTCTGCTGGTACCTCCGGGAAAGCCGGAAGTGAGGTCTCGCCTCCTCGAGCCGCCCCAACCGCCGGTAGGCAACGGCAAGCCCGTAATGAGCGGCGCCATATTCCGGGTACAGTGAGCAGGCCCTCTCAAAGGCTCTGGCGGCGCCGGCAACATCTCCTTTCGCCGAGTGGACGCGGCCGAGGCCGAACCAAGCCGCCGCCGACCCGGCGTCGGCGTCAACGGCGCGCCGATAGTAGGAGGCGGCGTCCTCGGGGCGCCCGAGCTGCATCAGCACGTCACCGGCCTTCAGCAGGCACGGCCGGTAATCGGGCCGGATTTGCAATGCGGCGTCCAGGCTGGCCAGCGCTTCATCGTACTTGCCCTGGGAAGCTCGGACCTGGCCGAGGTAGTAGAGCCATTTGAACTCCCGTGGGGAGAGGGCCGCCGCCCGCCGGTAGGCGGCTTCGGCAGCGGCGTACTGTTGATGCGCATGAAGCAGCATGCCCAGTTCCCCGGCCGCCGCCGCGCTCGCTGGCCGGGCTTCCACCGCGCTGTAGGCCTTCTCGACCGCCCCACGGACGGCCGGCAATAGTCCCTCCGTGGGCGGCCGCGCAATCTCCGGCGGCGGTTCGCCATGGCCCTGGGGATGGGAACCGCAGGCGCTGAGAGCCAGGACGAGGGCAACCAGCGCTGGCCAGGCCGGCCCGCAGCTTTGCGCGCGAAGCTGGTCACTCGGCAGGCTTTGGGTCATTCGCGGCCTTCCTAGTTGCTTGGCGCCGAGGCGCGTCAGACAACGTCCGCAGGAATCGGAATGTATCGGGAACAAGGCCCGGCGCAGTGAGAAAGGGGGAGCGAATCCGGACCGCCCCGGCTGCCCTGTACGCCCAGGCGGGGGCTCGGGGGCCGCAGGTCCGGATTCGCTCGCCCGGCTCAGAAGAACAACCGCAAGCCGAAGCGGAAGCTTCGCTCATCCTGCTTGGCGCTCGTGATCGTGGCGAAATCGTCTTCTGAAACATTGGCATTCGGGTTGTTGAAATGGGGCGTGTTGCTCACGTTGAAGGACTCGGCCCGGAACTGCAGGCGGAACCGCTCGGTAATCGGGAAATCACGGAACACGCCCAGATCGAGATTCACCACCCCCGGACCCCGTAAGATGTTCCGGCCGGTGTTTCCAAACCGCGTCTCCGTGACCGGGGCGAAGGCCGTGGGATCGAAATACGGGTGTCCCAACCCCTTGCCGCCGAACTTCCGCACCCGTTTCTTGACCTGATCGGCCGTCTGGCCGTTACCCGGTGCGTTCAGCGAGGCGTCGTCGGCCTCCACGGTAAACGGCGTGCCGCTGTAGGCGCTGAACAGAGCGTTGATCTGCCAGTCCCGCACCACGTAAGACAGGGCATTCCGTCCGCCGGCGAAGCGCTTGCCCGGTCCGAAGGGCAGCTCGTAGATCGCGGCGAGCTGGAGAACATGGGTCCGGTCGAAGCCGGCCAGCCCTCGATTGCGCTTCCGCTCGGAGGGATAGTTGAAGAACAGCGTCGTGCTGCCGTCGTCGGCCCCGTTCTCGTCGTTCTCGTTGATGGTTTGTGAAAAGGTGTAGGCGCCCTTCACGAAGAGGCCATTCGTGAATCGCCGGTTGACCGTGGCTTGCAGGGAATGGTACTGGCCGGTCAGGAAACCGTCCAGCAGGTTCGTCTCCACCGTCCGGCCGAAGCGCTGGGCGAACGGCCGCCCCGCGGTTCCGCCGCCCGGAGGCGCCGCGTTCAGATCAACGTCAGCGAGCTGCCGAATCGTCCGCGTCCCGACGTAGCCGACCGAGGCAACGAAATCCAACGGCAGTTCCCGGTCGATGATGAAATTCCACGACTGCACGTAACCCCGGTGGAATCTCCCCTGAGGGAGGAAGTTCGTCTGGGCCGTACCGGGGATGTCCACGACGCCGCTGCTGATATCGGGTCCGGTGAATTCCGGAATGCCCTCCTCAATGGTGTTGAAGGGCTGGAAAGAGTTCCGGCCGAGGAAATCCTGGGCGATGACCACCGGAAACGGAGAGCGGATGAGGCGGCCGATGGCATCAGCGTCATACGTGATCCCATAACCGCTCCGAATCACCGTTTTCGACCCGAGCCGATAGGCGAACCCCACCCGGGGCGCGAACAGCCGCTTGCTCACGGTGGTTCCGGCGCCGTCCGGAACGCCCCCGCGGCGCCCGATGAGCACCTTGTTGGTCTCCGGATCATAGCGCTCGATTCCCCCGGCGGCGCGCGTGAGCAACGGGTAGTATTCGTAGCGCAGCCCCAACGTCACCGTCAACTTCGGGCTCAACTGCCAGCGGTCCCGCACGTACCAACCCAACTGCCATTCCCTGGTGCTCATGGGCGAGAAGAACTGGAGGCTCTTACCCACTGACTGGGGCAGTCCCAGCAGGAAGCTGGCGTAGGCATTGAACCGGTTCGGCGAGGAGCCGCCGCTGAGGCCGGTCACGCCGCCGCGGAAGTTGAACCGGCCTCGAGGACCGGCCCCGCCCGCTTCAGGCTGCCAGTGGTTGATGTGGAGCCGCAGCAAGTCGAATCCAAACCGGATGTTGTGGGCGCCGCGCGTCCAGCTGGCGTTGACCGATCCAGTGTAGCTTTCGTCGTTGCGGAACAGTGGACTCCAATTGTTCGGGTTCCCCAGCCTCTCGAAGCCCGAGATCGCAAAGATCGGCTTGCCGCTCTGGCGGATATCCGGCCCGTTCGTACCGGGAATGCCAAGCACGTCCAAGCCGAAGTTTTCTCCGAAGTCGGGACCTTTCACGTTCTGGCCCATCCTGCCGTAACCCACGGTGCCGTCAATCAAGAAGTTCGGGGTGATGATCCAAGTGCTGCCGACGGCGGCGGCGTTCACCAGCGTGTCGCTCAGGCCGATCCCCCCGTTGCAGAGGCCCCGCCCGCCCGCTTCCCCGAGCACCGGGGCGCACTCGACCTGGGCGTCAACCAGCGTGTATTTGCCGAACATCGTGTAGTTCGACGATGGATTCCAGTTCACCTTTACATCGAAGTTGTCGCGATTGAGCGACGACGTACCGGAGTTGGCGAAGTTCGAGCTGGTTCCCGGCCGATTCGGCAGCGGCACCAGCGCCTGCATCTTCCGGGTGATCGCGCTTTGCCGGTTGCTCGGGATCTTGTTGCCCGGAAAGGGTTGCCGGCCCGTCCCGTCCTCATTCCCAGTGAGTGGATCGAAGATGGTCGTGCCGAAACTGCTGAAATCCCCTTCCCGTTGCGCCGCCGTAGCCACCGTCGCCAGCCGCGAAAAGCCCTGCCGTTGCCGCGTCCCCTCCCAACTGCCGAAGAAGAAGAGCTTGTTCTTCGCGATGGGCCCTCCAAAGGTGCCGCCGTCGATGTTGAAGTTACTGTGCGGCTTGCCGACGTCGGTGAAGAAGAAGTTCTTTGCCTTCAACTTGTTCCCCGTAAACAGGGCGAATGCTGAACCGTGGTACTCGTTCGTTCCGGACTTTGTAATTACCGTGATGGCCGCTCCCGTCGTCAGACCTTGCTCAGCGTCGAAGTTGTTCGTAGATATGTTCACCGTCTCGATCGACTCCACCGGCGGAACGTACAGCGTATGGTGAACCAAGTACGGAAAGATGTTCACCGCGCCGTCCACCCGTGTGCGGTTGTTGTTGCGCACAGTCCCGTTGACATGCGTGGTGAGCGCTCTGTCCGGCGTATCCGTGATGGCGTTTTGAAAGCGCGCCGGGGTGGCGCCCGGGACCAGGTTGATCAGCGTCTGGAAGTTCCGGTAGTTCGACAGCGGCAAGTCCACGATCGGCTTGGATGTCAACTCGGCATGCACGTCCGACTGATCGGTCTGCAGCACGGTGGCCGCCGCCTCCACGTCGATCGTCTCCGTTACCTCGCCGAGTTCCAGAGAGACGGGCACGCGTGTCACGGTGTTTACCGTTACGAACACGTCGGTTTCGCGGTACGTGCGAAACCCCGGAGCACTCGCGGTCAGAGTGTAAGTGCCCGGCAGTACGTTCACGAAAATGTACCGTCCCGTGTCGTCCGAGCCGGTCTCGCGTACTTGTCCCGTGCGCTGGGCGGTAATCGACACGCTTGCCCCCGGCACGACCGCTCCGGCGGGATCCTGGACAGATCCCACGATCGTTCCGTAAAGAACCTGCGCCCTTAGTCCAGGCCCTTGCGTTGTCGCCACAAGAAAGGCCAACGCCAGGCACAGGTTGGAAATAATAGAGGAAAGTGTAAACCCCCTCATTGCTCTAACCCTCCCGCTAAATCCTCGAATATTCTCCCCCCCGCTTCCGATAGTCGTGAGGCTGGCTTTGTTTGTCAAGTAAACGTTGTCGGCGGCGCGGCAATGTGAACCGTGTAAATGATCACTGGATACATAAACAAAGAGCCGGAAAGCTCACAGCGCGATGAGTTTAGTTTCCTTACACGTAGCCTGAGGCGCCGAGACCGGGTCGGCCTTTACCCAGCGGAGCCTTGGCGGTGGACAGGGCGCCGGCCAGGTTAGGGTCACAGGCGGGCCAGATGCAATGGCTTTCGGATCACCTTGGCCGCCGGGAGCGAATCAATTCAAGATGATACGGGCCTGGTGAACGAAGCATCGGAGGTCCTCGAGGCGCCGGATCCGCCGCCCATGCACCCAAAGCCCGTCGATCGTGACGTTCTCGACCCGGTGCTCGCGGTCGAAGCCGCAGAAGATCGAAAACGGAAACAGGCCGTCCACGATGCGGATGTTGCGCAACCTCACCCCTTTGATGTGGCCGCGGAACCGGGCGTGGTAGTCGCGTTTGTCCTCCGGCACGCGGATGACGCCGTCCCAGGCTCCGTGCAGATAGAGCCGTCGCCGTTCCTCTTCGGTTTTCGGCTTGTCGTCGCTGTATTGCGACCGGAAGATGGCGATGTCGAACAGCTTCTGCCGGGCGTCCTCGATCCGGACGTCCTCCACCAGCACGTTGCTTACGGTGGCGCGGTCGCCATTGTGGATGGAGAAGACGGCCCCGTCCTCGACGTGAATGACGTCGATGTTGCGGAAGACGATATCGTCGACGCGCGGGGTCTTCAATTCGAAGCCGATCTCCATGGCGTTGCCCCACTCGGCGTTCCAGAACACCGAGTTCTGTACCGTCACCCGGTAGGTGCCGCGGTCGCCGCCGGCGCCGGAGCCGAGAAACGACTTGATGGCCACGCAGTCGTCCTTGGTCCGGACGAAGACCCCGTCGACGAGGACGTCGCTCGAGCGGACGATGTCGATGCCGTCGTCGCTGTTGTTGCCGCTGAGGATCTTGACGTTCGAGATGCGCACCTGCTCGGAGAGGATCGGCACGATTTGCCAGGTGTCCGAGTTGTAGAGAATGATGCCGCTCACGGAAACGTCCCGGCACTCGAGGAAGTTGATCAGCCGCGTCCGGCGCAGGCGCGGATGCTTCCGGCCCCGCGTGGACGTGCCGTCCAGGATCCCCCGACCGCGGATCGTCACCCTTTCGGCCCGGTCGGCGACGATGGCGCCGCGAACGATGGCCCCGCCGGCGATGTAGACGGTCTCGTCCGAGCCGACCTCGAGGATGCCGACGTCATAGATCTTGCCCCCGGCGAAGTAATGGACACCCTCGTCGCCGGGCTTGGGCGCATCGCGTTCGATCGGGTTGGCGAACAGGAACAGCGGGCGAGCGAGCTCTCCGTTCACTTCGATGCTCAGGTTCGCCGGCCGGTCGAGGGAGAAGCGGATCACGCCCTGCTCGATCCGCGGCCGGACGCCCCGGCTGCGCGGCCGCACGTCCACCCACTTGACGTCCCGCGCCGGCCGGATCTCGATCGCCACCTCCCCTTCGAAATCGAAGGCGGCGAACGAAGCCACGGGCGCCTGATACGTGAAGATCTCCTCGCCGTCTACGAAGACGCGATAGTCCGGCGAGCGGGGAGCACCGGGCGGCGCGGGGTAGCGCACTACGGCAGCGGGAAGAGAAACGCCGGCGAACAGGAATCCAATGAGCAGTAGTCGTCGCATTGCGAATCGTTCCATAGTCCGTCGCGGCCGGCGGGGCCGGGCCGGCCTTCAAACAACTATCGCAAAACTCCCCGCCTCACACTATCGAACCTGCGGCCGCAGCCGTTTGCCCGGGTATTATCATGGCTACGTGATGCGTACAGGAACCGTAATTCTGCTGATGGCTCTAGGGACCTCGATCGGCTTCGCGCAACAGGGCAAGCTGCCCGGCGAAGACTGGGTCCCGCTGTTCAATGGGAAGGACCTCACCGGCTGGGTCGAGGTGGGCCACGAGCGATGGCTCGTCGAGGACGGCGCCATCCACGGCCTAGCTGTGACGAAAGCTTACGGCTACCTCCGGACCGAGAAGAAGTACAAGGACTTCCAGCTCGGCCTCCGCTTCAAGTGCGAGGGCGACGGCAACAGCGGCCTCTTCTTCCACGTTGATTTCGAGCCAGGCACTCCGCGGGTGACCCAGGGGCTTCAGTTCGAGATCGACTGCCGGATCAACCACCATACCGCCGGCATCTACGGCGACGGACGCCGGTGGGTCGTCTGGCCGGCCCCGGAGAACGAGACCGTCGTCCGCCAGCACGACTGGAACGACCTGCAGGTGCGCGTCGAGGGCAACCGCTACGTGGCGCGGCTCAATGGCGTAGAGATGATCGACTTCACCGATCCGCAGCCGAAGTCCTTCGACGGCTACATCGCCCTCCAGCTCCATTCCGGCGGCGAGGGCAACATGCGCTTCAAGGACATCTATATACGCGACCTCACGAAGCGCTGACGCGACGCCGGTGGCGGCCGCCGGACCCCCGGCGCGCCCCGGCCCCCTCGATCGCCAGCAGCTTGGCTTTCAGATCGAGCCCGGCCGAGAAGCCGTGCAAGCCGCCGGAAGCCCCAATCACCCGGTGGCACGGCACCAGAACCGGCACGGGGTTCCGGCCGTTGGCCGCGCCGACGGCCCGTACCGCTCTCGGCGCACCGATCGCCACCGCAACTTCTTTATAACTGCGGGTTTCCCCATAGGGGATTTCTAGTAGCACCGTCCAGACGCGGCGTTGAAACTCCGTGCCGTGCAGATCCAGCGGCACGGTAAACCGCATGCGGCGGCCGGCGAAGTACTCGCGCAGCTCGTCGGCCGCCTGTACCAGAATCGGGTCGGCCTGGGCGCGCACGAGCCGCGAACCGGGAAACATCCGCCGCAACTCCTCGAGAAACGCCTCCCGCCGGCTCCGCAACGCCACCCGGCAGACGCCCCGCGCCGTCGCCGCGAGATAGATCCTCAGGCCGCCCGCCTCTACCGCCGCCCACCGGATCTCGCTTCCGCCCGCGCGCATCGGCGCCTATCGCGGCATTACCGGCACGTCTAACCGCAACTCGCGATGGAAGCGCCCCCGCATGTCGCCGAGCCACGGATCCACCCACCGGCGGTTCAGATCGACCGTCGCCCGGATGACCTCTCCGTCCTTGGCCGCCTCGGCCACGATGTTGCCGTCAGGCGTATAGACCCGGGTGGGGAAGTCGTAGCCGGAAGTCACCAGGTAGACCTGGTTCTCGATGGCCCGGGCTTTCATCAGCGTCTCGTTGCCGCCCCAGATCGGCACCAGGATCAGTTCGGCTCCGCCGAGCGCCAGCCCCCGGGCCGGGTCGGCGTATTGTGCGTCCCAGCAGATCATCATGCCGACCTTGCCGAAGTCGGTCTCGAAGACCGGATAGGCGGAGCCCGGGCTGATGCCGCCCTCGGTCTCCTCCCGGGGGATGTAAACCTTGTGATACTTGCCCGCGAGCTTGCCGTCCCGGCCGATCAACACGGCGGTGTTGTACAGCGCCGGACCGTCCCGCTCGTAGATGCCGGCGGCGACGTAAGCGTTGTGCCGCCGCGCCAGCTCGCCCAGCCGCTCCGTCGTCGGCCCCGGCACCCGCTCGGCGACGTCGGCGTACTTCTTGCCCGTCCCGACCACCGTGATACCCTCGGGCAGCAGGATGATGTCCACCTTGTCCCGAACCTCACGGTCCACCAGCTCGATGAACCGCCGCACGGACTCTTCCGCCGAGCCGGTCTCCTGCGGACGGTAGTTCACCGAAACGACGCGCACGGGCCGCGGCTCGGGCGCGGGAATCGGCTCGAGCTTCACATCGTCGAACCAGACCCTGCCGTCCGGCGCGTCCCACAGCAGGAGCTGAATGCGGACCGCCGCGGCGTCCTCCGGCGCCGGGGCCTCCGCTGTCAGCCGCGTCCATTCGCCCTCGGGCTCTTCGCGCCAGGCGTATTCGGGCTGGCCGGCGCGCTTGCCGTCGCCCTTGGCCCAGTCCAGGCGGCAGACCACCTGGCGGGTGTGAAGCGTCAATCCCTCGTAACGGTAGAGCAGGCTCAGCCGGTACCAATGGCCCGGCTCGATGCCTTCGACGGTGCGCTCCCAGCCACCGAGGACCGCCCGGTTGCCGTTGCCCCTCACCACCAGCGCGCCCTCGGGCGTCCGGGCCCCCTCGCGCTCCACGGTGAGCAGGGCGGCGTTCTCCGGCCGCGGCGCCCACGGCCGCCAATCCCCGTACTCGGTGAGCCCCGCCGCCCCGGCCTCCGGCGCCGCTTCCTTCGGCGGCCCGCCGCAAGCCGCGAGCAACGGCAATACTACCACGGCGATACATTTGACGTACCTTGTGCTCCGCATGGCTGCTCCGATTATAGGCCGCCGCCGGGTGCAGCGATACCGCCGGACCTCCTCTGAGAGCCCCCGGGCCTCAGGCCTCAGCGGTACGCCGGAATCCCCGTGACGCGCTCGCCGATGATCAGCGCGTGGATGTGGTCAGTCCCCTCGTAGGTCTTCACGGTTTCGAGATTCGCCATGTGCCGCATCAGCGGGTACTCGTCCATGATGCCGTTGGCCCCCAGCAGGTCACGGCTGATGCGGGCGCACTCGAGCGCGATGGCTACGTTGTTGCGCTTGAGCATCGAGACGTGGGCCGGGTCGGCCTTGCCCTGGTCCTTGAGCCGCCCCACGTGCAGGGCCAGCAACTGCGCCTTGGTGATCTCGGTAATCATCCAGGCGAGCTTCTCCTGGACAAGCTGGTGCGAGGCGATCGGCTTGTCGTCGAACTGCTTGCGGTCCAGGCTGTACTGCCGGGCGGTCTCGTAGCACTCCATGGCCGCGCCGATCACCCCCCAGCCGATGCCGTACCGCGCCTGGGTGAGACAGCTCAGCGCCGTCTTCAGGCCCACCGCCCCCGGCAGCGCGTTCGCAACCGGAATCCGGCACTCATTCAGTGACAGGCTCGAGGTGACCGAAGCCCGCATCGAGAGCTTACCGTGGATGTCCGAGGTCGTGTAGCCGGGCGTTCCCTTCTCCACCAAGAACCCTCGCACGCGGCCCTCGCCCCGCGCCCAGACGACGGCCACGTCGGCGATGGAGCCGTTGGTGATCCAGGTCTTTTCGCCGTTGAGCACCCACTCGTCGCCCTCCAGGCGCGCCGTGGCCCGCATGCCCCCGGGGTTCGAGCCGAAATCCGGCTCGGTGAGCCCGAAGCAGCCGATCGCCTCCCCGGTGGCCAGCTTCGGCAGCCACTTCTGCTTCTGCTCCTCGGAGCCGTAGGCGTGGATGGGGAACATCACCAGCGCGCTCTGCACCGAGATGAAGCTCCTGACGCCGGAGTCGCCCCGCTCGATCTCCTGCATGATCAGCCCGTAGTCGACATTGCTCATGCCGGCGCAGCCGTAGCCCTCCAGGTTGGCCCCGAAGAAGCCCATCTCGCCCATCAGCGGGATGATCTCGTCGGGGAAGCGGCCCTCGTTCCAGCATTCGCGGATCACCGGCTTGACGTGCTCCTCGACGAACTCCCGCGCGGTCTGCCGCACCAGCAGCTCCTCCTCGGTGAAGAGCGAATCGATGTGCATGTAGTCGACGCCTCGGAAAGGTGGCATAGCAGTTCCATTGTCGCCTAGCGCGCAGAGGGGCATCAGCGGGGCGGGCGGGGCGCCTGCTCCGGGAGCATCGCGACGATCCCGCCGCTCCGGCTGGGTCAAAGTGAGATTCTTGCTCCGGCGGAACCACTATCACTTGCGAGTATGCCGGGCATAGGCACGGGGGTAGCCATGAGCAAGGCCGTTCTGATCTGTCTGGCGATGCTAGCTGTCCCGTCGTGGGGCCAGGCGCCCGATCCCGCCTATCCTCACCTCGAACGCGCCTACGCTGCCCTGCGGTCGAAGGACTATGACGCCGCCATCGCCGCCTTCCGCCGGGCCCTGGACGCCGGGGCGCGGCGGCCCGCCGTCTACAAGGATCTGGCGTACACCTATCTGAAGGTCGGCGAGAACGAGGCGGCCCGCGACCAGTTCGAGCAGGCGATGCGCCTGGACCCCCAGGACTTCCATGTCGCCCTGGAGTATGCCTTTTTGTGCTACGAGACCGGCCGCGAGGCCGAGGCGCGGCGGGTCTTCGACCGGGTCCGGCGAGAAGGCGATCCGCAGTCGCGCCAGACCGCCGAGCGCGCCTTCCAGCGTATCGATGCGGCCCTGGCGGCCGGCATCGAGCGCTGGCGCCGGGTGGTGCAGGCGGATCCCGGCAACTTCAGCGCCCACCGGGAGCTGGCGCGCCTGGCCGACCATCGTGACGAGAAGGCCCTCGCCCTCGAGCACTACCGCGCGGCCTGGCAGCTGCGGCCGGAGGAACGTGAACTGCTGCTCGACATCGCCCGCCTGGCCCGGGACCTCGGCCGCGAAAACGAAGCGATGGCCGCGCTGCTGGCGGCCTCCCGCGGCAGCGAGCCCCGCGCCGCCGACCGCGCCCGCGAACTGCTGCCGGACCGCTACCCCTACGCCTATGAGTTCGAAGCCGCCCTCAACCTCGACCCGGCCAACGTCAAGCTGCGCCGCGAATACGCCTACCTCCTGCTCGAAATGCACCGCACGGCCGACGCGGAACGCCAGTTCGCCCGCATCGTCGCCGATGCGCCGGACGATCTGCTCGCCACCGCGCAACTCGGGTTCCTCTTGCTGGACCGCGGCGAGCATGAGCAAGCCATGCCGCTGCTCAAACGGGTGCTGGACGGCGGAGACCCCGAACTGGCGGAACGGGTGCGCAAGACGCTGAACCTGCCCGCGCCACGGCGCCCCGCTCAGCCGCCCCCGGCGTCTCCGCCGCCGGCGTCCGACGCCAAGGCCATGGGCCGAAAAAGCCTCGAGCTCGGCTATCTGAAGGACGCCGTCAAGTACCTCCAGCTCGCCCACGAGGCCGACCCGCTGGACTTCGAGGTCATGCTCGACCTCGGCCGCGCCTGGAACATCCTCAAGCGGGACGACGAGGCGATCCGCTGGTTCGACCTGGCCCGGCGCAGTCCCGACCCGAAGATCGCCGCCGAGGCCCGGCGCGCCTGGCGCAACCTGCGCCCGGCCTACAAACGCTTCCGGCACACGTTTTGGATCTTGCCCTTCTATTCCTCCCGGTGGAAGGACGCCTTCGGTTATGCCCAGTACAAGCTCGAAGCCAAGCTGAAGCGCCTGCCGCTCCGGCCCTACATTTCCGTCCGCTTCGCCGGCGACGCCCGCCGCACCATCGGCTCCGTCCTGCCTCGGTACCTCTCGGAAAGCTCCTTCGTCGCCGGGGTGGGCATCCGTACCGTGACCTGGAACGGGCTGACGGGGTGGGCCGAAGCGGGCTCCGACATCAGTTACCTGGACCGCCACGACCGCCCCGGGCGCATGGCGCCAGACTACCGCGGCGGCGTCTCCTTCTCGAAGGGCTTCGGAGCGCTGCTCGGCGGCGAAGCGCCCGGCTGGTTCTTCGAAACCTACGTGGACGGCCTCTACATGAGCCGCTTCGATCACACCTTCCTCGGCTACTTCCAGAACCGCGCCGGCTACACGCTGCCTGCGCTCGGCAGCTTCCAGTTGCAAGCCGGCTGGAACGGCAACCTGACCGTCGAGGCCAAACGCCAGCCGTGGGCGAACTTCGCCGAGTACGGCCCGGCGCTCCGGTTCCGCTGGTCGTGGATGCCGAAGTCGATGGTGATCTCGGTGGATCTGCTGCGGGGCGTCTACCTGCTGGCGAACAGCCCCTATGGGTCCCGCTACACCGATCTGCGCGTCGGAGTGTGGTATGCCTTCACCCGGTAGAATCGCCGCCCTGCTGCTGGCTGCCTCCGCGCTGGCCGCCGCCCCGGCCCGTACCGGCGGGCCCGCCGGACCCAGGGCGCCGGCGCTCACCTACCACGCAGATGGTTCCGCTGCGGGCTCCTGGTCGGACCTGCTCTCCGCGCTCGGGCTGCAGGAGGTCCCGCTGGAAGAGGCCGATATCCTGATCACCGGCTCGGGGGAGCCGCCGCCGGATCTCGAGACCCGCGTCCGGTCCGGGCTCTTGGCGGTAGTCGAAGCCGGTTCCCCGGCCGCCCGCGGCTTCGGATTCGTTCCAACGGAGAAGCGCATCACGGTCCAGAGCCTCCGGGACGAGCGGGCCCCGGAATTGCGTATCGTCTGGGAGCATGAGCAGGAGGTGCCGGTCTACAGACTCCCCGACGGGGCGCGGGTCTTCGCCCGGGACCGTTGGACCGGAGCGCCGTTGGCGGCCGGGCTTCGCCTCGGAGCCGGGGCGGTACTCTGGACGGCGGTCTCGCCGGGCAAGGGCGGCTACGAGCGGTTTCCCTACTTGCTTCAGGCCCTGGCCGATCTGGGCCTGGAGGCGCCTTTCCGCTCCCAGCGCCTCTGGGCGTTCCTCGACGGAGCCTACCGGCTGCGCGTCGATCTGGACTATTTCGCCCGGAGGTGGCGCCGGGCGGGAATCAGCGCCGTCCAGGCCGCCGCCTGGCACTACTTCGAGGGCGACGAGCAGCGCGACGCCTGGCTGCAGCGGCTGATCCGCGCCTGCCACCGCCAGGGGATCCAGGTCTACGCCTGGCTCGAGCTGCCCCACGTCAGCGAGCGCTTCTGGCAGGAGCACCCGGAATGGCGCGAGAAGACGGCCGCCGGCCAGGACGCCCACCTGGACTGGCGCAAGCTCATGAACCTGCTGAACCCGGACTGCGCCCGGGCGGTGGCGGCGGGCATCGAGCGCCTCATCCTGAACTTCGACTGGGACGGGGTGAACCTGGCCGAGCTCTACTTCGAGTCCCTGGAAGGGGCGGCCGATCCGGCGCGCTTCACTCCGATGAACGCTGACGTGCGGGCCGAGTTCCAGCGGCTGCACGGCTTCGATCCGGCCGGCCTGTTCCAACCCGGCGTGAAGCCGGCCCCAGCGAAGCTGCGCCTGTTCCTGGACTACCGCGCCGACCTGGCGGCGCGGCTCCAGGAAGAGTGGATCGCCCGGATCGAACGGCTGCGGAACAAGCGGCCCCACCTGGGGCTCGTCCTCACCCAGGTGGATGACCGCTATGACGCTGGGATGCGTGACCTGATCGGCGCCGACAGCGCCCGCGCCCTGGCGCTGCTCGACAAGCACGACTTCGTGTTCCTCGTCGAGGACCCGGCCACCGTCTGGAGCCATGGTCCGGAGCGCTACCCGGAGATCGCCCGGCGCTACCGGCCGCTCACCAGCCGGCACGGCCGCCTGGCCATCGACATCAACGTGGTGGAGCGCTACCAGGACGTCTACCCCACCAAGCAGCAGACCGGCGGCGAAATGCTGCGCCAGGTACACCTGGCGTCGCTGGCGTTCCCGCGGGTGGCGCTCTACGCCGAGCACTCGCTCTTGAAGCCCGACCTCGCCCTGCTGCCCGCCGCCGCGGCCGCCGTCGAGCGCGCGGTCCGGCACGGCCGGGCCTTGACGGTGACGAGCCGCTGGGGAGCCGGCGTGCGGTGGCGCGGTCCGGCCCGGGTGAACGGGAAGCTCTGGCCCGTCATCGGAGAGGGCGTCGTCTGCCTGCCGCCGGGCACGCACACCGTGGAGCCGGCCGCCGAGGAGCCGCCGCTGCGGATCCTGCGACTGAACGCCGATCTGGTTTCCGCCGAAGCCAGCGGCGAAAGCGTCGAGATCGCCTACGAGGCCTCGGCCCGGGCCTACGCCGTGCTGGAGCGGCGGCCGGCTCGTCTGGCGCTCGACGGCTTCGAGGAGCCGGTGAAGGGGCTGGAAACCGAAGAGGGCTTCGTCGTCAGCCTGCCCCGGGGCCAGCACCTGGCGGTCTTCTACGCGGAGGATCGGGGCGGCTCTCTCCTGTCGGAGTAACCCCACGACCAGGTCCGGGCGGCGCTTCGCCGGCGCCCCTCAGAACCGGAAGACCCAGCCGACGCTCGCTTCGCCCTGGTTCATGTAGTGGTCGTTGGGAATCTCCCAGCAGTAGCCCCACCAGTCGCACCAGACGCCGCCGGGCGTCGAGAACAAATAGGTCGGCGTCCACCGGGCCTGGAACCGGAAGCCCATGTGGTCGTTGACGAACAGCTTCAGGCCGCCGCCGACGTGGTAGGAGGGCTTCGTCTGTGAAGTGTGGTTCCCGGAGCCCCGGAGCGCCCCGACTCCGAAGGAGAGAAACGGGCGGACCCGGGCGAACGGATCCCGGAAGTTGTAGACGACGCTGCCCATGTACTGGTCCAGATGAACATCGACATTCTCGAGCACCTGATAGCCGCCGCGGAGCCACGCCTTCGCCCTCGTCGGCTGGCGGCTCCAGAGGAACTCCAGGGCGAAGTGCTCGTTCAAGTTGTAGGCGGCAGTGACACCGTAGGACAGGCTGGGACTGAACTTCACCCATTCGACGTCACGCACGACGGGCTTGTCGGATTCCACCGGGACGTCGCCGCCGAACTTGTAGCCGGCGAACGGCGCAACCTCGAAACGCTGCGCGTGCAGGGCTCCGGCCACCCCAATCAGCAGGACCGCTGGCCACCACTGGCGCATCGCGAGAGTATCCTCCCAGGGTGTCGCCCGTCTCTATTCTGCTGGACGCGGCCGGAACCAGCCAGGTTCTACCCAGTCGCTTGCCCTCAGCCGGGGCACGCTGGAGCCGCCTCGTCCTTGGGCGGCGGCTGCGGCACCGGGATGCGGTCAATGACGGCCTGAACGGCATCCGCCCCGAACGGCTTCCGGAGCACGCCGGCCACGAGACCGTCTTCGCGAACGGGTGGGCGAGTGAGTGTCACCAGGCTCCGCACGGCCAGGATTACCCGCAATCCAGGGATTCGGCTGTCATGAGCGAGGCAGCGGAGAAGCTCTTCGCGCTCGCCGTTCGGAAGCGACCAATCGATGATTGCGAACTCCGGGTGGAACGCCTCCACGGCGGCCGAGGCCTCGTAAGCGTTCACCGCAAAGTGGCACCGGACGCCGCCGGCGCCGCCGCTCTTCAGTTCTTCGATGAATGAGGCGTCCGTCGTGATCACCAGGACGTCGGCGGGAAGCCGGTGAACGCGCCGGTAGTAGGCGCATTCCTGGCAACTCCCCCGCAAGTAGCGCCGGGAGTGGCCGCAGGTGGGATTGTCCACCAGCCGGAAGCACCACTCTGCCCGCGAACGGTGAACGATGCACCGCCGGCACTCCTCGCACGGCTCGCCGTTGCGGGCGAAGTATTGCCAACAATACAAACGGGTACGGGGAAGCGCTTCCTCGGATGGCGCCTTCGCCGATGGGATTGCGAGCCGTTCGACGGCTTCGATGGGTATGCGGTGATGGCCCCCCGGGGTGCGCTCGGCCGGCAGCTTGCCTTTCTTGATCCAGCGCAGAACCGTGTCCGGCGCCACGCCGCAAAGGTCGGCGGCCTCGCCGGTGGTCAGCCATTTTGCTGAGCCGGGAGCAGCCTTGCCGAGGCTTCCGGGCGCGGTATCGAGGAGCTCGCTCATGGCTGGATCAGCGGACCGGGAAAGCACAAGCCAACGTACTATCTATGATGAGACCTGCAAATCCGGAACGTCAAGCGCCAACTGCGCCGCTTGCGGCTTCTCTTCAGCGCGCCAGGAGCTAGAGATCCGAAAACCCTTGTGCGGCTCCGTACTTTTCGTTATCATAATGTTTTGGTTACCGGTTCTGCCCGCGCTCCGCCGGCACGCGTGGCCCGTGCCGGCCGGCAAACCGATTTCGGACGGGGAATCTCGGCATGAATCAGAGTTTCGAGTTCCTTTCCCCTGAGTGGGTCCAGGAAGTAGTTACCCGCGTGGAGTCCGCCAAGGCTGACGACCCGTACTTCCGGGATCTGGTCTCCGGGTTCAGTCTCAGCACCCTTTATCTGGTCAAGAACATCCCGGCGGCTCTCAGGAAGCGGTGTGGGGGCGGACGGACTCTCGCCTTCCAGGTCCGTGTCGAGAGGGGCACGGTGAAGGAAATCGACTTCAGCGTCGATCCCGAGAACGCCAATGTGGACGTGGTCGTCCAGGTCGATTACCGCGACGCGCGGAAACTCTTCGAAGGCAAGCTGAGGCCGGCGATCGCGGTGGTCTCGGGCCGCGTCAAGGCGAAACCGACGAACGGCTTCAGCGGCTGGTCGAAGATCGCCGCGAAGTCGGTGGTCACCGCCGGGCGCATTCTCCGCACGGCGCGGAAGGTTCCCACCACCTTCGGCGGCAAGAATTGAGACCCGCCCGCAGTTCGGCCTGTCCCAATCGTTTCAGTGAAGGAAGAACGTCCGGTAGAGCGTGTCCCGCTGGCGGGGGACGAAGCCGGCGTCGCGGATGATCCGCCGCAGTTCTTCTTCGGTGGCCCGGTTGCGCGCCCCGGCGGCGGCGACCACGTTTTCCTCGATCATCACGCTGCCGACGTCGTTGGCGCCGAAACGCAGGCCCACCTGGCAGGTCTTCAGCCCCTGCGTGACCCAGGAGGACTGCACGTTGGAGATGCTGGAAAGGAACAGACGGCTGACGGCCAGCGTCTTCAGGTACTCGACGGCGGAAGCCTCCTCCTTGATGGTCCTGCCCAGCGACGTATTCTCCGGCTGGAACGTCCAAGGGATGAAGGCGGTGAACCCACCGGTCTCCTCCTGCAGGTTGCGCACCCGCTCCAGGTGATTCACGCGCTGCTCCAGCGTCTCGCCGCAGCCGAACATCATGGTCGCCGTCGTCCGCATCCCCAGCTTGTGGGCGGTGCGATGCACTTGGAGCCATTCCCCCGTGGTGCACTTGAGGCGGGAGATGCGGCGGCGAACCTCGTCGTCGAGGATCTCGGCCCCGCCGCCGGGGATCGAATCGAGACCGGCATCGCGCAGCCGGGCGATCGTATCCCTGAGGCTCAGCCCGCTGACCTCGGCGATGTTCAGGATCTCCGGGGCGGAAAAGCAGTGCAGCCAGACCTGGGGGAACCGTTTCTTGATGCCGCGGAGCAGCTCCTCGTACCAGCCGATCTCCAGTTCCGGGTGCAGCCCACCTTGCATCAGGATGCCCGTGCCGCCCAACTCGACGGTTTCCTGGATCTTCTCGAAGATGGTCTCGAGCGGCAGGACATAGCTCTCAGGGTGGCCGTGAGGCCGGTAGAAGGCGCAGAAGCTGCAGTACTCGGTGCAGACATTCGTATAGTTGATGTTGCGGTCAATGATGTAAGTGACCACGCCCTCCGGGTGGAGACTGCGCCGCAGGGCGTCGGCTTCCATCCCCACCCCGATCAGGTCGGGATCGGCCAGCAGCTCTAGCGCCTGCTTGCGGGTGATCATACCGCCACCGCCCTCCGGACCAGATCCAGGAACAGCGCCATCCCCTCACGTTCTTCCTCGCCAAGAGTGAACCGAATGTGGTCGTTCAGGTAGGTCCGGGCCAGCCCTTCGGGGATCTTTCGCCGCGGGGCCTCGGCACGGACGATCTCCTCGATCCTGCCCCTGCCGAACTCCACCGAAGCCTGCAACATTTCACTGAGGCCTGGGAGATCCAGCTCCGGCCGGGCGGCCCAAACGGCGAAGACCATAGGCTTGCCTGTCCACCGGGTCCACTCGGCGCCCAGGTCCAACACCTCACCGGGGAACCCGGACGGGTCGAAGCGCAGGGCGGCATCGCCGATCAGAAGCGCGGCGTCGGCGCGGCCGAGCATCGCCGGCAGCTCCGGGGCCATCGGGATCACTTCGGGTTCGGCTCCGAATCTCTCGGCGAGAATGAGGCGCGCCAGAAGGGTGGAGGTCCGCGATCCTTCGTCTGCCGCCAGAGTCCGGATCCGGGAGAGGGGAGCTTTGCTCACGAGCAGAATGCTGCGCACCGGGCCGCGCGAAGCGATGCACACACCGGGGAGGGCCTTGGCGCCGAGCCGCTGGATCTCGACCACCGGCATGATCCCTACGTCCGCCCGGCCCGCGCCCACGAGATCGGCGCATTGAGCAGGCGTCACGAAGAGAAGCTCGCACAGACCTTTCTGAGGCCCGTGGAGCATCCCCCACACCAGGGGCGACGTATTGAGGTAACGAACGGCGGCGACGCGTACAGGACCTCTCCGGCGCCCCTCTGAATTGTCCACCACGCGTGTCAAATCCCAGGGTAGCACCGGGCCCCGGCGCCCGGCTATTTCACACTAAGTCATCCGGTTCGGGGTCTTCCTCCCTCTCCCGCCAGCGGCGATATGCCGCCGCAACGACCGCGAAAACGTCGGACTGCTCGGCCGTTTCCGAGTCCAGCAGCTCGGGACCGATCTCGACGATCTCACGCCAGAAGTCCGCGACCACGGGAGGCAGGCTCCCAGGACGTTCCCCAGGTACGAACGGCTGGAAAGCACGCGGCACGGCGTCGGTATCGCGGACCGCGCTGGAGAACAGCAGTTCCCACTCCCCGCGGTCCATCTCGCTGGGAAGCCGGCCCTGCTCCTCCATCTCGAGCAGTTCCGCCAACATCAGCAACCGATCTGGTGTCGGATCGAACATCAATACCTCTGCTTAGATAGACGCATCCGAAGGGCAAACGTTCTAGGAAGTTGGCGAGAAATCTCTGGGCGGTCCGCTGCAGGCGGGCACGCTATTCCAACGTCACCCCACGGCTCTTGGCGATCTCGATGGCGTAATAGTTCGTCACCCGGGCTTCATTACGGGCAACCTCGTAATAAGCCGCCCGAAGAAGCTGCTCCTTGCGGTTCCGCAACGTTTCCCGGATCGTCTGCTGCACCCGCGGATCCTCGAGCTTCCGCTGCCCGGCCGGCTCACGGGAAATCAGCTTCAAGATGCGGAACCCTTCCGGAGACTGGATGACGCCCGAGATCTCGCCCGGCTTCAGCGACATGATCGCCCGGCGGATCTCCACACTCGCTTGCTGGAGTTGCGACTCCGGAATGAACCCCAGATCGCCGCCGTTGGCGGCAGTGTTCGGATCCTCCGAATAAGCCTGAGCCAGCATGGCGAAGTCCTCGCCCTGCTTCAGGCGCGCTTCGATGGCGGCGATCTTCGCCTTCGCCTGCTCGAGGTTCTGCGCCTTGTCGCTCCGCAAGTTGCGCACGTTGGGGTCGGGATACGGAGTGACCAGGATCTGCGCCAGGTGGATCTGCGGCTCCACCAGGTTGAAGCTGGCCTTGTTGGCTTCGTAGAAAGCCTTGACGTCGGCGTCGGTGATGGTGATCCGGGAGATGATTTCCTTGTTGAACAGCTTCTCGATACTCAGGTCGCGGCGAAGCTGGGCCCGGAGGTCGTCCTCGGTCAACCCGCGGGCCTTCAGTTGTTTCTGGAACTCTTCCTGAGTGTAGGGAGCCTTGAGCTCCGCCAGCTTGGCGTCAACGTCGGCGTCCACGGCCATCAGGCCGAGCTTCTCGGCCCGCTGAAGCATGATTTCGTTATCGATCAAGCCGCGCAGGATCTCGAGCTTCTGGATGATCACCTGATCGTCGCTGGCGTCGGGCTCCTGCGAGGGGAACAGCACCCGATACTGCTTTTCGAGCTGCTCAAAAGTGATGTAGCGGCCGTTGACCGCAGCGGCTACGTTCTTCGGGGGCTCTCGTTTGCAAGATAGGCCGAGCAGCGCGCCTGCCAGGAGGGCAAGGACGGCGGTCCGGTTCTGGGCCATTCGCATTCCACTCCATTCTAACCAACTGGATCAAGGGGCATGGCCGGCGGGCGGGGGGTTACTTGCGGCCTTCCAGGAAAGCCAATTGCTGCTCGACAATCGCCCGCTCCGGGGCCCGCGGAGCGATTTCCAGGAACCGGCGCAACTGTGCTTTGGCCTCATCGATCCGTCCTTGCTGGGCCAGAACCATGCCGAGGATATGGAGAACCTGAGGGTATTTCCGGTAGGCTTTCAAGCGGATGGCTTCACGGGCGCTCGCCTCAGCTCCGGCGAAGTCACGCAGTTGCAGGCGTGCCGCCGCCTGGTAAAACCAAGCCTCCGGGAATTCGTAAGGATTGCGGTCCAGCACGTATTGGGTGCGCTCCTCGACCCGGCGCCAGTCGCCATGAGAAGCATCCAGGTACGCGAGGCGCAAGACCGGCGGCAGATAACCGCCGTCGAAGGCGGCCGCTTTTTCGTAAGCCTGCCGGGCCTTCTCCGGCTGGCGTGTGGCTTCGTACACACGGCCGGATTCATACCAGGCGGCGGCGTACTCGGGATAGATGCGGATCGCCTCGTCCAGACGGCGGCGGGCGGCCTTCCACTTCTTCTTCCGAGCAGCGGCGCGCGCCTTCTCCAGCGCTTTCCTTGCCGCCGGCGGGGCCTCGACACTGGAAGCGCTCACCGTCATGCCTCTACCGGCTCTCTTCCGGACCAGGCGAATCGTGCCGGCGTCGAAGTTACCCATCGAATCGTTGCCGGAGACGATGACCGGCTCGGCATAATACCCGTTGAGCAGCACCTGGAGACGGCAATCAATGGAGACGCCGAACTCGATGCCATAACGCCGGGGGCCGGTCATCGTCTCCGGGCTGATGGCGGTGAAATGCACGCTGATCAGGCCGCCGGGCTCGACGCCCACTTCCCATTCCGGCTGGCCCGTGCAACGGACCAACACAGTGGCGTCCGGCGGCGCCGGACGGCCGTCTTCGAGCACCGCTTTGCCTTTGATGAAAACCGAGTGGCGGTAGACGTTGCCCCGGGCGGGCGCGCCGGCGCCCCGGCCACTGATCGAGGAGTTTCCCAGGTCGGAACCGGCGGGAGCGGTTTCCGGGGGCTGGGCCGAAGCCGGCGCCGCCAAAAGACCCGCCAGGGCCAACCACGTAAAGACGGTCGTGAACGGGAAACCTGGCATGACCGGCGCCCCCGCCGCCCACCTTCATCATCGCAGCCCGAGCGCTCACAGATCAACAGAAATCCACGCCGGCCGGACGCCGGAGGCTCAGCGCTACGGCGTCACAGGCGTTCGCCCCGGGCGCCCCCGAGCGTGACGTTGACCTCGATGACGCGGCCGTTCCGGAAGATTTTCAGGTGGATCGTGTCGCCGGGGCGCTTGCGCCGCAGGTAGCGGCGCAAGGCGTCGCGGGTGTTCATCGGCCGCCCGTCGATCTCCATGATCAGGTCGCCGCCGATACCCAGCTCGAAGTTCCCGACGATCACCCAGCGGCGGGCGCCGCGCAACCCCGCGGCTTCGGCCGGGGTGCCGGGGAACACTTTGTAAATGAGAAAGCCGCCCTCCCGGGGCAGGTCGATCGCCTCGGCCAGGTCGCCGCGGATCGTGACGCCGTTGATCCCCAGAATCGGCGGGCCGTAAGTGCGCCCGGTGCGGTACTCCTCGATCATCCGCCTGGCGCGGTTGATCGGCATGGCGAAGCCGATGCCGATGTTGCCGCCGGGGCCGTAGATCGCCGTATTCACGCCGATCACGTTGCCCTGGGAGTCAAGCAGCGGACCGCCGGAGTTGCCGGGGTTGATGGCCGCGTCGGTCTGGATCATGTCCTCGAGGTCGTTGCCGTTCTCGTCCCGGATCGTCCGGCCCAGCGAGCTGACGATCCCGGTGGTCAAGGTCCCCTCCAGACCGAACGGATTCCCGATGGCCAGCACCTTCTGCCCCACCTGGACGGCGTCCGAGTCGCCCAGCCGCAGATACGGGACCTTGCGATCCAGCTCGATTTTGATCAGCGCCAGATCGTTGTACCGGTCGCGGACCAGCACCTTGGCCCGGTAACGGCTGTGGTCCGACAGCGTCACCGTGATCTGCGGAGCCCGGCCGGAGATCACATGGTTGTTGGTGAGGATCTCACCGTTGTCGCGCACGAAGAACCCCGACCCCGTGTTGCGGCTCGGGTAGATCTCGTAGAAGAACCCGAGCCGGTAGACCGTGCTGGTGATGTTCACGGTCGCGTCCCGGGCCATCTTGTAGATCTCGATGTTGTTCTGCTCGTCGGGGCTGAGACCGGCCGAGTAGGCCACATCCGGCGCTCTCCAGAGCGGCGGCGCCGCAGGTTCGGCGGCGGGTTCTCCGGAACCCCGCCGCAGCGGGCTCCACTCGGAGATCAGATAAAAACCGGCGCTGGCCAACAACGCCGCGATCAGTAACGTGCGCGCTCTCATCGGGCAATGCTCCGTAGTTCTTCGTAGACTTTCCTTACTTGCCGGACCGTCTCTTCCTTCGCTCCGGAAGTGTCGATCACATAGTCCGCCAGCTTGATCTTCTCTTCGGGCGGCAACTGCCGGCGGATGCGGGCCAGCACCTCCTCGCGGCTCAGCCCAGTCCGTCGCATGGCCCGTTCAATCTGCTGTTCGGTGTCACAGACCGTGACGATCAAACGGTCAAAACGTTTGTAGCTGCCGGTCTCGATGAGAATCGCCGCCTCCACCACCGCTATGCCCTCCGGGTGGCGTGCGCTGTACTCGCCCAGCAGCTTCTCTTCAAGCTGAATGACCAGCGGATGGACAATCCGGTTCAGCTTCGCCAGCTTCTCCGGGTTGCCGAACACCTCTCCAGCGAGTTTGCGGCGGTCGATCCGGTCTTCTTCATCCAGGATAGCGCGGCCGAATTCCGCCACCACGGCCTCGTAGGCGGCGCCGCCCGGCGCAAGCACCCGGTGGCCCAGTTCGTCGGCGCTGATCCAATAACAGCCCAGATCGGCCAACGTTCGTCCGACGAAACTCTTGCCGGTGGCGAGCCCGCCGGTCAGCCCGACGCGCAGCAAAGGTTCATACCCCCAGGCGGCGCTCCGCCGCGTTGATCGTGTTCACCATTAGCATGGCGATCGTCAGAGGCCCCACGCCGCCTGGCACGGGGGTGTAGGCGCCGGCTTTCCCGGCCACGTCCCGGGGATGGACGTCGCCCACCAGCACGCTGCCCTTCTTTTCGAACGCGGCCATCTTGTCGGGATCGTGCCCGAAGAGCGCCTCGGCCCTGGCCCGGTCGGTGATCCGGTTGATGCCCACATCGATCACCACCGCGCCCTCCTTGATGAAGTCGGCGGTAACAAACGCCGGGCGGCCGATGGCGGCCACCAGAATGTCGGCTTCGCGCGCCACCGCGGGCAGGTCGCGGGTTCGCGAATGGCAGATGGTGACGGTGGCGTGCTCGTGCATCAGCAGCATCGCCATCGGCTTGCCGACGATGTCGCTGCGGCCCACCACCACGGCGCGCCGGCCAAGGATCGGGATCTGGTAACGGTGCAGCAGCTCCATCACTCCCGCCGGCGTGCAGGCCCGGGGCCCCGGGCGGCCGGTGAGCAGGTAACCCATGTTCAACGGGTGGAAGCCGTCGACGTCCTTGGCCGGGTCGACAGCCAACAGCACCTTGTGGGAATCGATCTGCTTCGGCAGCGGCATCTGCACCAGGATGCCGTCGATCTCTTCCCGCTCGTTCAGCCGCTGCACCAGCTCGACGATCTCTTCGGTAGCGGCCGTCGCCGGAGGCGTGTACCTTTCGCTGTGAATCCCCAGCTTCTCGCACGCCTTCACCTTGTTCCGGACGTAAATCTTCGACGCCGGATCGTCGCCTACCAGGATCACCGCCAAACCCGGCGGGCGTTTCCGCTCCCGGAGGCGCTCGACGCGCGGCCTCGATTCGGCGAAGATTTCATCACGAACCCGTATTCCGCTCAGCAGCCTGGCCATCGCCTTCCTATTATCGGGCAATCAGTGGCGCGGGGCCTTCTCGCGCAGGTGGAAATGGTAAACCAGCGCCCCGGTGCCGATCGTGATCACCGCCGCCAAGGAGACCAGCGGCTTCAGCGTCATCCCGAAGATGGTCATCCAAACGCCGACGACGATAAACATGACCGGCACGAGCGGCCAGGCGAAGCTGACGACCGGCAGCTTCCGCCAGCCGCTCCGGCGGCGAAACAAGAACAGCGAGGCCACGCTGGCGACGGCGAAAAAGTTCAATGTGAAGCCGATATAAAGCAGCAAGTCCGGGAAAGGGGTGGCGGTAATCAGCATTGCCACCACGCCTTGGCAGGCGATCGCAAACACCGGCGTGCGCCACCGCGGACTCACCTTCGCCGCCGGCCGCAGGAATGCGCCGTTCTGAGCCATCGCATAGTAGACCCGCGGACCGATCGTCACCATGGCATTCACCGTCGAAACCAGCGACAGCGCCATCAAGGCGCTGAAGATTCCCGCGCCCCCGGGGCCGAACAGGTACTGCGCCGCCAGCGACCCGATCGCGATTTCACCCTTCATACGCTCCAGCGGGGCGGCATAGATGAAGGTGACGTTCAGGGCGACATAGAGCACCGCCACCAGCACCGTGCCGATGGCCAGCGCCGCGGGCAGCGTCCGGGCCGGATGCCGGAGCTCCTCGGCGACGTAGGTGGCGGCGTTCCAGCCGCTGTAGGCGAAATAGATGAAGAACAAGCTAATGGCGAACTGGGCTGCGATCGGGCTGGTGGAGGTACGCTCAGCCGGCTGGGAGAAGTGCCCCCAGTCACCGGCGCCGGAGGTCAGCCCGAGGATCACGAAGGCCACCAGCACGACCACCTTGGTGGCGGTGAGCACGTTCTGCAGGCGGGCCACCCGCTGGATGCCGAAAAAGTTGATGACGGTGAACAGCGCGATCAGCCCGCAGGCTGTGACCTGGGCGCCGCCGAGTTTGATCTGAAACGCTCCCGAGCCGAAGGCCAGCAGCGCATTCTGCTGTTTCGAGGCGGGGAAGAAATAACCGACATAGTCCGCGAAGGCCAGCGCCGCCGCCGCGATCGGCGCCGAGAAGCCGGCGAAGAACGAGACCCATCCCGTCATGAAACCCCACGTCGGGCCGTAGGCCCGGGTGAGGTAGACGTACTCTCCGCCCGAGCTCGGAAAGTTGATGCCCAGTTCGGAATAGCAGAAGGCCCCCGCCAGCGCGCAGGCGGCTCCCACCACCCAGATGATCAGAATCAGCGACGCATCGCCGAGATCGCCGGCGAGGAAGCCGGTGGTGGTGAAGATCCCCGTGCCGATCATGTTCGACACCACCAGCGCCGTGGCGCTGATGACGCCGAGCTGCCGCAACAAGCCGGCCGCCGTGACGCCGGTGGCGGACGCGGACTTCGGGCTTCCCATCCCCGTCATTGTACGTGAGTCCCCGGCGCCGGGCCCTCCGGGCGGCGGAGATCGCGCCGGCGGCGGTCCGGAAATCGTGGACAGGGCGGCCCCCAGGCCCTATGATGCGGGTATGAGACGCGCTTGCGTCGCGGCCTTGCTGGTCGCCGCCTGCCTGACGGGCGCTCGAGACCCGTACCAGGCCCGGCGCGAGGCGATGGTGCGCGACCAGATCATGGCCCGCGGCATCCGGAATCCGGATGTCCTCCGGGTGATGCGAGAGATTCCCCGGCACGAGTTCGTCCCGCCGGCATTGCGCGAGCAAGCTTATGAAGATCACCCCTTACCCATCGGCTACGGCCAGACGATCTCCCAGCCCTACATCGTCGCCCTGATGACCGCCAAGCTCGACGTGAACAAAAGCCACCGGGTGCTCGAGATCGGCACGGGATCGGGTTATCAGGCGGCCATCCTGGCCCAGCTCGTCAAGCACGTCTACACGATCGAGATCGTCCCCCAGCTCGCCGAGCAGGCCAAGAAGCGGCTGGCGAAGTATCCCAACGTCACGGTGCGCCACGGCGACGGCTACGAGGGCTGGCCCGAGCAGGCCCCCTTCGACCGCATTATCGTCACCGCCGCTCCCCCGGAGATCCCCCAGGCGCTCATCGACCAGCTCAAGCCGGGGGGCAAGCTCCTGGCTCCTGTGGGCCCCTCGCCCTGGTCGCAAGAACTTGTGCTCATCGAGAAACGGCCCAACGGGAAGCTGCGCCGCAAGAGCATACTCCCCGTGGTCTTCGTGCCGATGGTCAGGGGGAAAAAGGAGTAACTTTGGAGAAGATCTCCAGCGAGGAGGTGTCCGTCAAGATGCAATATCCGTCCCGCCGCAGCTTTCTGGCAGGTTTCACGACCGCCGCCGCTGCTCTTCCCGCCGCCGCGTCGGCCGGCGAAGCCTATTGGCGGATGGTGCGCCGGCAGTTTCCCTTCAGTGAGAAAAAGGTCCCGATGAACGCCGCCAACATGTGCCCGCCGCCGCGGGCGGTGACGGAACGCCTCGTCGAACTGACCCGCGACACCGACGCCGATTGCTCCTTCAACAACCGCGCCAAGTTCAAGAAGCTGCTCGAGCAGAGCCGCGCCCACATCGCCCGGCAGCTCGGGGTGAGCCCCGACGAGCTCGCTCTCGTCCGCAACACCACCGAGGCGAACAACATCATCTGCAACGGTCTGCCGCTCGAGCCGGGCGACGAGGTCCTGCTCTGGGACCAGAACCACCCGACGAACAACGTCGCCTGGGACGTGCGGGCGGCGCGGTTCGGCTTCAAGGTCCGGCGCGTCTCGACCCCGCCGCGGCCTGCCGGCCCGGAAGAGCTGGCCGAGGTCTTCCTCCGGGCGCTGTCGCCGCGCACCCGCGTCGTGTCGCTCACCCACCTCTCCAACGTCACCGGCGTGCGGCTGCCGGTGCGCGAAATCGCCGAGGCGGCCCGCAAACGGGGCGTCTACGTACACGTGGACGGGGCCCAGACGTGGGGCGCGTTCGATCTGAACCTGCGCGAGATGGGCTGCGACTCCTTCAGCGCCAGCGCCCAGAAGTGGTTCGTCGGCCCGCGGGAGGCCGGCATCCTCTATGTGCGCGCCGAGCACATCCCGCGTATCTGGCCGGGCACGGTGGGGGCCGACTGGGGCCGGGAAGTGAGTCCGGCGGTCACAGGGGTGCGGAAGTTCGAGTCGATGGGCCAGCGCGACAACGCCCGCCTGGCAGCCCTGGACACGGCCGCCGGCTTCCTGGACGCCGTCGGCCAGAGGCGCGTAGAGGAGCGGGTGCTCGAGCTGGCGCGAGTCTTGAAAGACCGCCTGGCGGACCTGGGCGTGAAACTCGTGACGCCGCGGAACCCGGAGCTGAGCGGGGGCGTTTGCATCGTCGAGGCCCCGGCGGAGAACCGGCGGAAAGCGGTCGATATTCTGTACCAGGACCGGGGCATCGCCGCCGCCCCCACCGGCGGCCTGCGCCTGTGCCCGCACATCTACAACACGATGGAACACATCGACCGCGCCGTCCAGGCGGTGAAGTCGGTGCGCAAGCTCCTGGCGTGAGCAAGCCGGCGGCGATCTGCCGCGCTAGCGGCGGGATTCAGCGGCGGACCGGCGCGGCCCGAGTGTCCTCGTCTGAGCCCACCGGCCCGACCGTGCGGCCCCAACCGTCCGTCAAAGCCGTCGCCAGCACTTTGTCCCGAACCGGAACCAGCATCTTCCGGCGCTGGCGGTAAGGAATCGCCTCCAGGTACTGCAGGCGGCCCACGACGATACCTGGGTGAACCCCCATGCGCCCGGCGAACTCACAGATCTTCTCCTTCGAGAAGTAGGGCGCGGTCTTTTCGATGAAGCGCTTCACGGCGCGGCGTGGGAGCAAGAATTCCGACGCGAAGCGGTCCGCTCTCCTTTCGACGCCCGCCCTCACCTCCCCGGGCTCCGCGCCGAGGCCGACCAGGTCCACGTCGGGGAGCAAACTCCGCTGCACACCGTCGCGGAATTTTACATGGGCAAGCTCGTGCAACAAGGTGTGCCAGAACCAATCGACCCGGCCATAGCGCAAGCTGAGGGCCACCACCGGCCGCCGCTCGTCCAGCCACAGGCAGGCGCCGTCGATCCGCGTGCCGGCCAGATGCTCCACGATCAGGAATCGAACTCCGGCCCTCGCAAGGATGTCGCTCACCCGGGCCGGAGCCTCGGGATCGGACAACAGAGACCGGATCTCGTCCAAGGCGTTCTGAAGGGCTTCAGCGCTGAACTCCCCGGCGGGAACGATGGCGCCCAACTGCTTCACCCGGAACAGCCAGGCCCGCTGCGCTGCGGTGAGAGAAGCCAGCCCGGCGGACTTGCTCGCCGCGTGCGGCAAGAAAGCAGGCTCCTCATCGATCCGGTCGATGGCGTAAAAGCGGCAAATCTCGCTCTCGAGCTCGTCAATGTCCCGCGCCGCACGGATCCAGCCGCGGCGGATCAATTCCTTCACGGGGGCCAACCCGTAGAGCCGCGCCCGCCGGCGCACCGGCTCGTCGTTCGATTCGAGGCGGCGCAAACGCCAGGCGTTCTCCAGATTCAGCCACAACGCGGCGCTGGTGCCGAAGGCCGCCCCCAACCGCCGGGCTGTTTCCGGGGTGATCGCCCTCTTGCCGCGGATGATCTCGTTTACGAGGCGCGGCGAACAGCCCATGATCTCGGCGAGGTCGCGCTGGCTCCAACCTCGAGCCTCCAGCTCCTCTCCGATGAACTCGCCGGGGCGTAATACTTCCGCCGGAGCACGTTCGGGCCCAGTCATCGTCTCTCTCATCTCCATCCACCTCAGCCACGTCCAGAGGGCCACCTCCCAGAGCCGCCCGAGGACGGCTTCCTCAGTGATAGTCCTCTATGGCGACGACGATCAGTTCCTTCTCCTCGCCGGAGCCTTCGAACTCGACGATCAACCTCCACTGACCGTTCAGACGCATGGCTCGCTGGTGTTTCCTCCGGCCTTTGAGCTTCTCGAAGCGCAGCGACTTCAACTGGTAGGAATCCCGCTCGTCGGCGGCGCTGCAGATCAACATCATCCGCTTGCGGAAGCGTCTGACAACCTCCTCCGGGAACTCACCGCGAAAGCCGGGATCCGTGTACAGCCGCCCGAGAGCCTTGTCCCGAAAGCGGAATTTCATTCACCTCATAAGAGCGTACCAGGAGAGCGGCGATCTTGGAATTACCGATTTACACCTACTGTAAACAAAGGAATTCCCGACCTGGCGCTCGGACTACTTCGAACCCGGGTGCGCGGCGTTCTTGACCAGCATGCCGCTGGGGTGGAGGATGAATTCAGGCTCTTCGCCCGTCTCTTTCCGAATCTGCGCCTCAGCCCAAGCGAGCTGTTCGCGCGCCTCGTGCGCGTTGTCACCGCCGGGCTCCAGCGCCAGGTAAAGCTTCAAGTTGGCGGCCGCCTCCCGGTAGCGCCCCTGCCTGGCAGCGACGAGGCCGAGGACGAGATAGGCCCCGGCGTCGGTTTCGACCCAGGCGTCCTCGATCGCCTTCTCTGCGCTCCGGCGGGCGGCGGCGAGGTCACCGAGGGCATATCGCGCCATGGCGTGGATCACCAGAAGATGCGCCTGGCCGGACGGCATGATCTCCAGAGCGCGGCCGGAAGCCCGCGCTGCTTCTTCCCAGTCGCCCCGCTCGGCCGCCAGCTCCGCCAGTCCGGCATAGGCCCGCCACGCCTCCGGATCCAGTTTCAACGCCTTTCGGTAAGCTTCCGATGCCCGGCGCACATCGCCGATCGCCTGATAGACGCGCCCCAGGTCCGCCCAGGCGCTGGCATAGCCCGGATAGTAGGTGACGGCCTTCTCAAACAAGCGGCGCGCCCTCGGCAGCCGCCCCCGTACGGCCCGGCGCCGGCCCCTCAGATAGGCACGCAGCGCGGTGCGCGGTGCGGTGAACTCGGCCAGAAACTTGGCGATGCCCTCGGGGACGCCCCCTTTCTCCCCGCGGCCCGCTGCCGGGGCCTGCTCAGCGTTCGTGCCGGCGGCGGCCCCCTCCGTCCCGGCCGCAGGCGGCGGGAAGCCGAGGGCGGCCGCAGCCACTACCGGCCCTGCTCCGCAGAGCATCCCCGCCACCGCCAGGATTACCGGCCACCGGCCCATGCTCGCATGCGTCTCCTGCCCTTATTCTCCCACGTTTCCAGTTCCCCACACCCTCGATCTTGCGCCGCTGTCTCATTGGCAGGAATCGAACGTCAGGCCTTGCGGCCGGCTTCCAGCGCCTCGTCCTCCCGCCCGCGCTTCGGCAACAGCAGGATGGCCACCGCGCCGAGCATGGCCACGGCGAAGGTCACCAGCAATGCAGTCACATAATCCGGATTCTCCGTCGTGCCTTTCGTCTCGGCGATGAGCGCCACCAGATACGGGAACCACGTCTGGCCGATCGTGTCGGTCGGCAAGATCACCGACATCGCCCGCGCCAGACTGTTGACGCCGAACTGCTCGGCGGCCATCAGCGGAATCAGCATGTAGTCGGCGCCCATGGCGAAACCGAACAGGATAGAGAAGACATACAGCGTGTGGGAGCTTTCCGGCGTCACCCGAAGCAGCAGCGGGATGGACAGCGCGACGATGAAATAGGTTGCGGTCATCACGTACTTCTTCGGGAAGCGGTCGGCGAGCCAGCCCATGCCGATGCGGCCGGCGATGCTCGAAAACAGGATCACTTTGCTCATCTCCGCGTGCGCCGCATCACGCATGGCCTGGTCGATGAAGCCCTGGTCCTCGAGGATGAACTTCATGTTCGCGAAAATCGAGCCGATGGCCCCCAGAGAGGCGAACGAGCCGATCGCCAGCAGCCAGAACGCCGGCTTGCTCAGCATCGCCCGGAACGGCTCCGGCTCGATCTTGGTGATCGCCACGTTGTTGGGATCCCCGTCCGGGTACTGGCCCACGTCGGCGGGCCGGTCGCGCATTACGAACAGCACCAACGGCCAGGTGACCAGCACCATGGGCCCCATCGCCAGCAGCACGGCCGGAAACCCCAACGACTCCGTCAGCGGCTTCGCGACATACGGCACCACCAGCGCCCCAAAGACGCCCACGCCGACGTACGTGATGCCCATCGCCGTGCCGCGTTTCTTGCGGAACCATTGGGAGATGATTACCTGGTGTGGAATCGGCCCGGAGAACAGGTAGCCCGCCACAAAGAAGAACCAGATGGCGTAGTAAATCGACAGGTTCCGGGCCACGGTTCCAAACAGCACGTAACAGGCGGCTATCAGGCCGGTCCCAATCAGAATCATCCACCGCGGACTGAAGCGGTGTACCAGTACCGGCCCCACCCACAAGGTCAGCAGAGCGCCCAGCGGAAAACCTAGAATGATGTCCGCCCGCGTAGCCCCGGTTATCGCCTCGCGGTAGTAGTCGTAGAAGAAGGGCGTCGCGTAATAAAAAAACGCGATCTCGATGCCGAAGGTGATGAAACAAGCGGTGACGATCCGGTTGCCGTAGAACTTGTTCTCCATGTGGGTCGGCGCTCCTTGCGCGAATAACCCATACTTATATCACAGGCGCCCGGACCGTTCCGGCGGATCGCCGCCCGGCGCTGCTCAGCGCCGCTTGACGGCGATATACGGCCCTTCGGGAGAACTCACGCCGTTGACCGTAAGCACCACCTTGTGGTTGCCGTCCGGCAGCGTCTCCGGCACTTTGAAGCTCACCTGGTAGAGCCCCGCGCAGCAGGGCGCCGCACCCACGTAGTAAATGTCGGAGGCGGGCACGTCCACGCCGCCCACCCGGATGCGGACGCCGTCGCGGTTCACCACTTCCGCCTGCCCGTTGGGAACTTCGTTTTGCGGAATGGCGCCGGTCTCGAGCGGCGGATTCGTCTGGCCGAGTCCGGTGGCGTAGAGGTGCGCAATGTCGCCGGGAGCCGCCGGCCCGCCGCCGGCGAACATCCCCTCCGGAGCCAGGATCGAGTACTGGCTCCCGATCTGGCGCAGGGCCGCGATCGGGTTGTTACCGTCCAAAGAGTTCGCGAAGTTGAAAAAGGCCGGCGCGGCATCGACCACCGTGACGTCGACCGGATTACTCGCCTGCTCCTGCTCGGTATTGCAGCCGCGGATCACCCGGACTTCGGCCGTGCCCAGCCCGGTGTCGTGCGGCACCTGGAAGTTGATCTGCCCCGGCAGGATCGCGTACAGCGGCGACCATTTCCCGTTCACGGTGACGCACGTATTGAAGACCTTGTCCTGCACGCGGTTGTTTTCATCCAACTCCGGCTGAAGGATCGACGTGCCCTCCGGCACGAAGTCCTTGCCGTAAACCGTGGCGATGGCGTTCGGAACCAGACGGTTCACCACCGGCGTCCCGGTGGCCAGCACCACGCCCCCTTCGTTGATTGCCGGCTGCACGGAAACGTTCGACGCCGCCTCGGCGGCCGCCTCCACCGTGTAGACGCTGTCGCCGGCCGGCGTACCGTCTCCGTCGCCGGCCACCCCGGCGGCCGCCCAGCGGATGGGGCCTTGCGCTTGCGGCGGGGCGGTCCACTCGAATTCGAAAACCGCCTCACCGTCGGCCGCCACCGCTTCCCAGTGGGTCGGAAATTCGACGGTCGAACCGGCGCATCCCTCCGGGGTCGCCGAGCTGCGTTGCACCCAGACTTCGTTCTCCCGTCCGGTGAAGACCCCCGCCTGGACGCAACCGGTCTCGTCGCGGGCCGTGATCTGGAACCCGAATTTCTTCTTGCCCGCCTCGGCCACACGCACTTTCACCGTGACGGCTTCTCCCGGCGTATAGCGGTATTGGCTCAACGGCTTGCCGCCGATGGTCACCGAAATCGAACCGCGTCCGGGATTCACCGCCCCCGTGTGACAGCCGGCATCGGCGCAGGAGCCTTCCCCGGCGAAGTTGCCTCCCGTCGATCGGGGCGGCGTCTGCAAGCCGACTTCGCTCGACAGCAACAGGACGGGCGCCGCAGCAGCCAGCGCCGCAACCCAGCGGCCGGCGCGCGTGCGTATCGCATAACGAAGTGAAATGGTCGGTTCCGCCATCCCTTTAGTCCCTCCAGAGCATTTATCGGCCGGGCTCAGGCCCCGGTGTAGCCGGAGGAGCCGGGCCCGGCATTCTACTGCGGAAAACTCAACTCCATGAAGAAACTGCCGGCGGCCTACAAGCTCCGCAGATGGAAGCCGCCGTCCACGTCGAGCACCTGGCCCGCGCAGTAGTCCAGCAAGCCGCCGGCGATGGCCCGCACCGCCCTGGCGACGTCTTCCGGAGTTCCCATGCGGCGCTGCGGCAGCAGTCCCCCGGCGATCTTCTCCTCGTACTTCGCCCGCACCTTCTCGATCATGTCGGTGGCGATGATGCCCGGCCGGATCTCGAAGACCAGAATCCCCTCCGGAGCCAGGCGGTCCGCATACACCTGGGCGGACATGCTGAGGCCGGCTTTGGATATACAGTATTCGGCGCGGTTGACCGACGAAGTGTAGGCGGAAATCGAAGTGACGAAGACGATCCGGCCGGAGCCCCGCTCCCGCATCCAGTTGGCGGCCAGTTGGGTGAGGAAGTGCGGCCCCTCGAGGTTCGTTCGCAGGAGCTCGTCGAAGCTCTCTTCAGTGGCTTCGAGGACGTCGCGGCGCTCCCGGGGGGCGATGCCGGCGTTGTTCACCAGCAGGTCGAGCCGGCCGAACTTCTCCCGGGTGAACCCGATGAGCGCCCGGCGGTCCTCGGCGCTCGCGATGTCGCAGCGGAAGATCTCGCAGCCGGTCTGCGCCTTCAGGGATTCGGCGGCGTCGAGCCGGCCGCGATAGGTGGCCACGACCCGGTGATCCCGGGCCAGCTCGATAGCGATGCCCCGCCCGATGCCGCGGCTGGCTCCGGTGACGATCGCAACAGGTTGCTCACTCATGTCCGGCGGAGGGCCGGCTCCCCGGTTGCTCTGAGGCGCCGGCGCTCGGTGAAGCCATCCATGGTACCGCAACCGCTTCGCTGAGCGTGAAGAGGAGCTGCGTGCCGGCTTCCAGCCGCGAGGCCTTCTTCCAGGCGTCGTCGATCGTCTCCTCGACAGTCCCGCCGGCCTGCTGGCCCACTACACCGCCGAAGACTCTCCCGAGCGTGGAAGCGGCTTTGCCTAGTCCTTCCTTCACCCGGTCCTTCGTGTCGCGGCCCCGCCGCTCCGCACGCCCGGTGAGCAGCTCGAGCTCACGCCCGCGGCTGCGGATCTGGAACGCCACCAAGCCGATTGCGACGCTGCCCTTGCCGACGTCGTCCTCCACACGCTTGTCGACGAGGCGAAGCATGATCTCAGCTCCCGTCTCCAGAACCGGGCTCTTCCGCCCGGGGCTGCGCACGTCGCCCGCAAGCACGCCACGGTAAGTGGATCCGACCTCATCCTGCTTGAGATCGACCGGGTCAATGAGGTTGACCGTCAACACAGTTCCGGGGGGAAGAACCACCTCGGAACCAGCGGCGGCGGGGGCGCCGGCCACCGCTTCACGGCTTCCGGCCTCAGACGCAGCAGCCTGACCCGTTTCCGCTGGGGGCGGGCGCCGGAGAGTAGGAGAAACCGGGGTCCCACGGGCCGGTTGCCCCGTCTGCCCCGCGGCGGTTCCGGATTCCGGACAGGCATCCGGGCACGGGGGACATTGCATCTCGGGGGCACGGGCCGCCTCCGAGGCAATCACATCCCCGCCGCCGGCGAACTCAATCCGCGCCACTTCCGCCGCATTGAAGAAGACGAGCTTGCCCTTGACGACGAAGCGGATCTCCTGAGAGCTGGCCCCGAAAAAATCCCCTTCGAACGTCTCCCCGCTCTTCAGCACGATGCGATCTGCGAAACAGGCGGGCAACAGCGCTGCGGCCGCCAGGAGCGCCGTCCATTGCATACAGCCCCCTCCCCTCTACCGACGCCGCCGGAGGGGCGTCTGTTACCCGGTTGCGGCTCTTTTTTGCCGGCGGCGTTCTTCGAGCAGCGATCGTGCCACGTGCTTGCCGCGCTCGTAAGCTTCCTGGTAAGCGAGCCGGCGCTCTTCCCGAGTGTAGCCGTAGCCGATCCGGTACAGCCGTTCGGCCGATTTGCCCACCACGAACGTCCCGGCGTAAGCCACCGCCGCTTTCGGGATCAGCCCCCCGCCGAATGGGATCTTACCCACCAGTTCCCGCGCCAGGGCCCGCCAGCCGAAGGCCCCGGCGATCACCGATGCGATTTCGGCCCGCTGCTCGCGATAACCTACCGGCCGGTCGTTGGCCGCCGCCAACAGAAACAGCATCCGGATCTGGTTGACGGTGATAAAAGCGGTGTCCGAACCGGCCTCGGCGGCGCCCCAGGGAAGTTCCCACAAGCCGGGAGCGATGTTCGGCAGCGCGGTGATCAGCGCGAACAGCGCGTTCTCCTTGGAGATCGAGGCGATGACCTTCTCGACCACGGGCCTGCGGAATGGCGCCAGCACCCGGGCCAAGGCGAGCCCGAGTTCTTCCTTGCGGACCAGGATCTCGGCCACCGTGCGCTCCGGCTTGCCCGGGTGGAAAAGGAAGGCCTCCCTGGGCGCCTCCAGCCCGGCCTCCCAGATCTCGAGATCAAAACGGCCCGGGGCGCCGGCGTCGCCAGCCCGGAACAGCATCCCGCGCGCTTCGGTCCGCCTCGCCGGCGAGCACCCGGCCGGCGCCAGGAACTCCTCCATAGCCGCGTAGCCCTCCTCGGAGGCAGCCACCAGCCGGATCGCCAGCCGCCGCTCGGCGGCGTTGCGGACCTCCCCGGGGTTCAGATTCCGGATCGCCTCGCGAACCTGCTGGAGAATACGAGTAGACATTACACCGTCCCTGGCGACGTCCCGCCGCCGGGCCGCTACTCAGTCGCCGCCGCCTGGGCCTCTTCCGGCTCGAAACTGGCCTGGTCCTTCAGGAACCGGTCGACGTTCTTCTTGGTGACCACCATGGCGCCCGTATCCACAAATTTCGGTACGGTCGCGATCACCCGCTCCTTTTCGACTCGCTCGGGCTTGTACTTGTGATAGTCGGCCAGCATGCGGAGACCAACGTAGGCCATGGTGTAAGGCCGCTGCGCCACCGTCGCCTGGATCAGACCGTGCTGGATCCATTCGAGCGTCCGCACCGGCGTATCCATGGCGATGACGATCTTGTCGCGCACCGCGTTGCGGCTCAAGACTTCGGCCACCTCGGGGCAGGCGATCGATTCCAGACACACAAAGGCGTCCACGGTCCGCCGCCGCTTGGCGATGATCTCCTTGGTCAAATCGAACGCCACCGCCCCATCCCCTTTGATGTCCACGACGTCCACGATGCGAATCGCCGGGAACTGGGCGAAGATGTCCCGGTAGCCCCGCAGCCGGTCCTGCAGGTTCGCCTGGCCGGCGATTGTGAAGACGATCACGTTGCCGGCGTTCTGCAACTGCTCAGCGGTCATCTCGGCGGACCGCACGCCGACGCTGTAATTGTCGGTTCCCACAAACGTGAGCCGATCGCTCTTCGGAGCGTCGGAGTCGATGCAGATGACGTTCACTCCCTTAGCCACCGCGCTGTCGATCACCGGCGTCATCAGTTCCGGATCGGCCGGCGAAACCAGGATTCCCGCCGGCAGCTTGTCTTCCGGAACGTTGATCAGATCCTCTATGGCCTGCTTCTCGGCCGCCGGATCGTACTCTTCCGGCCCCACCACTTCAGCGGCCACGCCGATCTCGGCGGCCGCCTGCATCAATCCGGCCTTGGCCGCATGCCAGTACGGGATGTCCGTGTTGACGGCTACCAGATAGTAGTGCTCCGTCCGGCGAAACTCCCCGCCGCCGCATCCAGCAAGCGAAACCACAAGAAAGGCAATAGTGGACAAGCACAACGCGCTGCGAAAATTGGGCATGTCTACGTTTCTCCTAGCCTTGCAGTATAAATCAAGTCGGTCGGTCGGAGTGAGTCAAGCCGGAAAAGCCGCCAGGCCGCCGCGCCGCCGGACGACCCGAATCCGGCGGCGCCAGTCCCCGGACAGCCAGACGCATTCCACCGGCACCTCGGGCGACAGGTAGCGCAGAATCGTCTCCACGGCCGGGTGGAACTCGAGCGCCGGCGCCACCAGCAGCAAACGCGGCACGACGTCCCGGACCGGCAAGCCGGAAAAGTAGCCAAGCGACCGGAACCCGCCTTCGAGAGCGTGATGGCGGACCCGCATCCAGTAGTCCAGGGCTTGCAGCGGCAAATGGAGGTCGGCGGACGCTTTCACCTCGATCACCGCCAGGCGCCCGCTGTGGTCCGCCGCCAACAGGTCGAGCACGTCCCGGTCCCCAGCCTCGAACGCCGGAATCTGGCCGTAGACCGGGTTCCGGTGAAGCGATGGATCCAGGTCATCCACCCGGCGCCGGATTCGGCTTTCCAGCCAGGCCTCGGGACAGCGGCGGTAGTAGGGATGCGACGGATCGGACGAGTCCGGACGGCGCACCCGGCTCAGCTCCCGTGCCAGGGAAACCAGCCGGCTCGCGCTCGAGGCGCCGATCCTCCGCTTGACGTCGATGCCCGCCCACAGGGAGCCTTCCACAATCCGGCCGAATTCCAGACCCCGCACGCGGTAGCTCCGTCCCCCGCCGGCCAGGTCGATGACCTCGGTCCCTTCGATCGCCATCAGCTCTCTCTCGAGCCATTCGATCCCGAAGACCGGACGCCCCCGCGGAGGTTCCAGCCTCGTCTCCAGGTTCCCCAGATCCGCAGGGTCCACCGCACGCTCCGAGCCGCCGCCGGCATAGACGAAGAGTTTCCAGCCGCCGGCAGCCGAAGCGAGGAACCCCATCCGCTGCGCCACCACCACATACTGGCCCTCGGGCACGAACAAGGCGAGACCTTCGACCTGCCGTCCCCGCCGGCCCCGCAGATAGTCCAGCCAAAGGATGCCGAAGCTCAGCGCCCCGCCCGCGGCCGCCCCGGGAGGGGCGCCGATCACGGCCCACGCTGTCCGCCCGCGCCGGACCAGTCCTCGCGGGTAAGCCGGCGATAGGCTGTGTGCGAGGTCCGCCCCGGTGGTCAGCTCCTCCAACACCCACCCGGGAAATCGCCGCTGAACCATGTGCCGGAGCTGCTCCCGGAATATTTGCCGGTGCGCCCGCTGTCCCGCCGCCGCTCCGCGCGGGCGGTCCTGGTCAGCAAGAGTCAGACGCCCCCGGCGCTTACCGAACTTCTCCACTTCCAACTCGAGCATTCCCGGAACGGCGTTCCTCAAACCCACCGCGCGCCGGACAAGGTTCCGGCCGTTCTCCCATGCCTCGATCCACACGCCGGTCCGGCGAACCTCGATCGTGTAGGCGCCTTCGCCGAGCGCGATCGGTTCCTCGCCGGGTTCGATCAAGACCGGAGAGTGCGCTCCGTCAATGAACGCGGCAATCCTGCGAGCCAACTCTTCAGCTTGCGAAGGGCCCCGCGCGGACATGCCAACTGCCGGTAACAAAGTGCATTCGGCCCCTGGAAAGTCTCACCGGCGGCCCTCCCCCGGCTTCGCCGCTTAGCTCGGCGGCCCCGCTCCTGGACCCAAACCAGGGCGGGCGGAAGAGCCGGCCGGGGCCATCGAGAGCGCGCCCCCCGGCGCCCGGGGTCGATCCCCCGCGAAAACTTGCGTTCAGCAAGGATTAGGAATAGCATTTCAGTGGGAGGTGGTAGAAGATGAGAAGCTCTCATATCGGGGTCCTGCTCGCGCTGGTTCTGCTCGCCACCCTCATACCGCCGGCTGTCCACGCCCAGGTCAAGTTCCCCCGTCTCATCTCCGTGACTCCGGATACTGGAAAAATCGGCGACTTGTTGACGGTCGAGGGCGAGAATCTCGACAAGTCCAACGTGAAGGCCCTCTACCTTACCGATGGGCAGACCGACTGGAAGACCGAGATCGTCGAACAAACCTCCAAGGCGATCAAGTTCAAGATCCCAAAGAACGCGAAGCCCGGGCGGTTCAACCTCATGGTCCTGACGACCGGCGACGACCCCAGGCTGCTCGAACAACCGGTCAAAGTTACCGTCGAGTGATCGCCTGCGCCGGGGGATGCTTCAGGCCGGCGGAGGCGACGCCACCCGATCGTATCGGTAGAGTTTTCGTCGCCCGATTCTCGAGCCCTCCGCAAAGGAGCGCTTTCGTCCCGGCCTCATCCGGCTTCCAAGCTGCGTGGCGCCAAGCAGCCCAAAGTTCCAAAGTGCGAAACCAATCCACCTGCCAAGAACTCTGCGAGCGCCGCCCCCGCCCCTGATCGAGCCGCCCGGCATGCAGTTGGGCAATACTGTAAGTGATGGTGGCTGCGGGCTTTTTCGCCATGGCTGTCTTCTGGGTGGTAAACGTTCCCGTCGCCGACATGCTTTCAGAGCCTTCGCCGGAAGCCGATATGGTCTCCCAGGCGATTCTGGGCGTCACCGTCCGGCCCATCGAAAAACGCGGCGAGTGGATGCGGGTCCAGACGCCGGACGGCTACCGGGGCTGGGTGCTCATTTCAGGACTGGCCCACCGGGGGGAGCCGTACGCCCAAGCGTCGCCCGCCTGGATCGACAGCCTCTTCGCCAACATTTATTATGAGCCGGACGTCACCGCCCGCCGCCCGCTGCTCACCGCCCCTTACGACGCCAAGTTGGAACTCGCCGAGAAGCCGGAGAACGAAGACCAGCGCTGGATCCGCGTCGAGCTGCCGGACGGCCGCCACGCCTGGATCCAGCGGGGCGATCTACGCTTCGACGACCAGGCCCTGAGCATCGGCGAAACACTCGCCTTGGCGCGCCGCTTCATCGGCCTGCCGTACCTGTGGGGCGGGGTCTCCAGCTTCGGCTTCGACTGCTCGGGCTTCACCCAGATGCTCTGCCGCCGCCGGGGAATCTACCTGCCCCGGGACGCCGGCCCCCAGGCCCAGTGGGAGGGCATGCAGGCGATCCGCCGGGCGGATCTCGAAGCCGGCGACCTGCTCTATTTCGGAGAGTCCGAAGACAAGATCACCCACACCGGCATGTACATCGGCGGCGGCAAATTCATCCACGCCACGGCCTACCGCCGGCCCGCCGTGCAGATCAGCCGCCTCGACGATCCCCACTGGTCCCGGCTGCTCGTCGCCTGCCGACGCCCGAAAGGAGAAACGCAATGAATCGCAGGCAGTGGCTGTTGGGAACGGCCAGCGCCGGACTCCTGGCGCCCCGGGCTTCCTCGAGAGAGCCCGCGCGGCTCGAAGCCCGCCTGGTGCGCTTGCGCCTGCGCCACACCTGGACCACCACCATGTCCTCGAGCGACTTCCGCGACACGGTCCATACCGCCTACACCCGCGACGGCATCACCGGCCGCGGCGAAGGAGCCCCCATTCCCCGTTACCGGGAGACGCCCGAGGGCGCCAAACGCGCCGTCGAAGCCATGGCTCCACAAATTACGGCCGGCAACCCGTTTGAGTTCGACAAACTGCTTCGCACCACCTTCGCCACGATCGAGGACAACTACGCCGCCCGCGCCGCCGTCGATATCGCCCTGATGGACTGGGTCGGGCAGAAGCTCGGCGTCCCCCTCTACACCTACTTCGGCCTGGATCCCGCCGACGCGCCCCTCACCAGCTTTTCGATCGGCATCGACAAACCCGAGGTCATCCGCCAGAAAGTCCGCGAGGCCGCGCCCTACCCGATCCTCAAGGTCAAGGTCGGACTCGATGTAGACGAGGCCACCATCCGCGCCGTCCGCAGCGTCACCGACAAGCCCATACGCGTGGACGCCAACGAGGGTTGGAAAGATCGCGACACCGCCGCCCGAAAGATCGAATGGCTCATCGGCCAGGGCGTCGAGTTCGTCGAGCAGCCCATGCCCGCCGCCCAGATCGAAGACGTCCGCTGGCTGCGGGAGCGCTTCGCCATCCCCATCATCGCCGACGAGGCCGTCCTCCACCCCGGCGACATCCCCAGACTCGCCGAAGCCTACGACGGAGTAAACATCAAGCTCGACAAGGCCGGCGGCATCCTCGAGGCCTGGCGCATGATCCAGATCGCCAAAGCCCTGGGGATGAAGACGATGCTCGGCTGCATGATCTCCAGCTCGGTCTCCGTTACCGCCGCCGCCCACCTGTCCCCCCTGGTGGACTACGCCGATCTCGACGGCAACTTGCTCATCGCCAACGATCCCTACCGCGGCGTGCAGGTCAAAGAAGGCAAACTCGTGCTTCCGGACGCTCCCGGCCTCGGCCTGACCCCTGCCTAGGCCCCCCGGCGGACTCCCGTCCTCTCCTCGCGGGAACAGAGCTCCCGTTCGCTACCCAGTTGCACTTGGCTGCCGCCGGCCGGGAGCCCTGCTCATCCAACCACAGTCAAGAATAAGATATAAGCAGCCTATTGACAGGAACCTGGAGCAGTCGTACAATGGCTTTGATTGCAACATGGTTGCAACTAAGGGCCGGGCGGCCGCCGCCACGGCCGGCCCGACCGTCGAACGCGTGCCATGTGGAAATGCCAGCGCGTCCTGTATCTTCTCTTGACAGGTCCTCGAGAATTCCGCCACTGGGCCCGGCCCGGCCTCGCGGCGTGCTTTCTGGCCGCCGCTGCAGGAGCGGCCGTCCCTGGGACCGCGCCGGGGGACGCGGCCGGCCCCGCAGCACCCGAGACCGCCCGCACCGGCCGCCGCATTGCTGTCCGGGTCGAGCTTTTCACCCGGGTCCGCGCCTTCGGTTTCGCCTTGCCGAACCGGCATCCCCGAACGCACATCATCCACCGGACGCGGGTGGACCTCTTCCTCCAGCCTCTGTCTCGCCTCTCCCTGCACCTGCGCGGCGAAGACGCCCGCGGGTTCGTTTCCGCTGGACCAGCCCCGCGCTCCAACGTCGGCGAACTGAGCCTCGTCGAGGCTGATCTGCGTTTGGGCCGGAACTGGACGTTGCGGGGCGGCCGGCAGGAGCTGTCCTTCGGAGACGAGAGGCTCGTCGGCGGCGACACGGAATGGTGCCAGATCGGCCAGCGCTTCGATGCGATCCGGTTGCGCTGGCAGCGTCCCCGCTTGCGCTTCGATGCCTTCGCCTCCTCGCCGGTCGCCGTGCGGCGGCGCGGCTGGGACCGCCCCACCTCGGGGGTCTCGTTTCATGGCCTGCACGTGAGCTGGGCGGGGAGCGGCAGCCGCACCGGGACCGACGCTTACCTCTTCTGGAAAGCATGGCGCTCCGGCGGCCTGCCCGGCCACCGTTTCACCGCCGGTTTCCGCCACGTCCACCGGATCGCGCACCGCTGGGAGACGGTAGCGGAATTGGCCGGCCAATGGGGGACCGAGGCGGGACGCCCCGTTCGAGCCTGGGCCGGCCACTGTGAGGCCGGCCTCTCGCTGCTGGCGCCCGCTGAACTCCCCCACCTGAGCCTGGAGTACAATCTCGCAACCGGCGACGACCCCCGTACCGGCGCCGTGGAGCGGTTCGACGACCTCTACCCTGCCGGACACGACCGGTTCGGACTGCCCGATCCCGTTCCCTGGAGCGACATGCAGACCCTCGGCGTGGCTGCCGAGTGGCCGGCTCCCCGAAGGTGGAGCTTCACCACCGGAGTGCGCTCGATCTGGCAGGGCCCGGGAATGGGGCTGCGACATCTGGGGTGGCAGGTCTCCGGCATGGCCGGCTGGAGTCTCACCCCCGGCTGGCTGATCGTCTGCAGCTACTCGAGGCTGGCGGCCAGGGCGGCGGCGTATTACGGCGGACCGATCAATTCGTTTTCCGGCGGCGTGAAACTGCGTTTCGGCGGCAGGTGAGTTCAGGAATTCGGTCAGCCGGCGATCGCCAACGTCGGGGGGTGCGGGTTCTCGACGCCGTGAAAGGTCACCGGCACCGCCGCCCCAGCGGGCGCTTCGGCCGGGATCTCGACGTTCATCTGATCGAGTCCGGGAAAACCCGGCGCCGGACCGAGCCATCGTACCGGGGCTTCCACGCCGCCGATGAGAATCGAGGGCATCACGAGCGGCCCCAGTATCGGGTCATACGGCACAACGATGCCCGTTCCGAACAGCATGATCGTCTCCCCGCGCCGGGCCGGCGAGTCCGGGCCGACCAACGACCCATCGGCGTGCAGAGCCGCCGCGCGCGGCGGGTCGCTCCCCCACAGGGCGAACAGCGCCGGGGCCCGAGGGGCCAGCTCGATCGGCATGGTCGTAGCGGCGTTCCGGTCGCGCCGGATCTCCAGCGTCCCCGTCCTGGCCAAGGGTGGCAGTACGAGATTCACCTGCCCCGGCGAGGCGAAATACAGCGGGGCGGCTTCACCGTTCACGAGCACCGTCGTCCCGGCCAGCGACCGGGGCAAAGGCAAACCCCCGGCCGCCGCCGTCCCACGGGCCAGGTCCTTCCCGTACAGCGACACGATCGCGCCCCGCGCCAGGTTCCTTGTGCCGTCCGCGGCGTTCACTACCGCGGCCGCTTCCGGCTCGCTGCCCGCTCCCGGACCCAGAAACCACGGCCGCGCCGTCGGGTCGCTCTTGAAAAAATCGAGCAGCATGCGGGCCACCTTCTCCCGGCCCGACGCTGAGGGATGCGTACCGTCGCGCCCGAAGTCCGAACAGCTCCAGGTGAGCCCGTCGGAGCGGGCCTTCTCTCCGTCGGCCCATAGATAAGGTCCCCAGGACAGCCACGGGGCCTTCACCGGCCCCGCCCCGGGATCGTAATTCAGCTCCGCATCGCCGCTGATCTGGGCGTCGATCACCCACTTGACCGAGAAGCCGGACTCGTAAGCGTAGGGCTCCGGGTTCAGGGCCGTGGAGGCGTAGCCGCCATAGGTGCGGCTCGACAGATACAGCAGCCGCAGCTCGGGAAAGCGGCTCTTCAAGACCCGCGCCAGCTCGGCCAGGTCCCTCTCCAGACGCCGGGCGTGCTCGGGGAAGGGATCGCTGGGCCGCGGATGGGCCTGCTTCATCCAGACCACCTGCACCTGGCGGGAGGTCACACCGGCTTCCGCCAAACGGGAGGCGACGTGCTCCCAGTACGGGTCCGGGTCCCTCAGGATCCGGTCGGCCGACTGGCCGCCCTTGGCCCCGTCCACGATCGTCAGCGCCGGGTTCAGATCCGGGTCCGCGGCCGCCAGCTCGAGAAACGCCTGGAACTCCTGCGTGGTGTTCGACATGCCGATCGACAGCAGCACGATGCGCCCCGCCGGCGAAGGCGCCCCGAAAGCGTCCCGCGGAACCACCTCGGCGGCCAGCCGCCGGCCTGCCTCCTCGTGCTCCGGCGGCCGGCCGTTGGATCCGTCCCCATAGAGTCCGCCGGGGAAACCGTGATAAGAGCCGGGACCCAACTCGGTGAGGGGGATCAGCCCGGTGGACGTCCCGGAGCAGTCGGCGCCGCCCACCGGCGCCGCAGCGAGCAGGAAGCCCGCTGCCGCCGCGGCCAGGCACATGCCCCATGAGCTGCTCCCTCGGCGAACCATGTCTCCTTCCACATCTAACCCCGCCGCGGGGCATTGGTTGCGGTTATGTGGCCGTTCCGGCAGACTGTCTTCGGCAACCGCCGCCGCGCCGGCGGCTATCGGGCGGGCTGCTTTTCCCGTTCCCGGCGCTCGGCCCGCTTCTTCACCGGAATCTCCAGCCGCTTGATCTTCTGGTTCAACGTCGAAAGCGGAATGCGCAGCGCCTCGGCCGCCTCCGTCTGGCTGTAGTTGTGCGCTTCCAGCGCCTCGATGATCTTCCGCCGCTCGAAATCGGCGACGATTTCGAACAGCGAAGCGTCGGGCGCCAGTGAACCCGTCGCGTCCCGCCGGATCCGGATCCCGGAAGCGTGCAGCACCGTCTCCGGCAGCACTTCCAGCGGCACAACCGGCCCGGTCGCCAGCACCACCGCCCGTTCCACCGCGTTCTCCAGCTCACGGACGTTTCCCGGCCAGTTGTGGTCCATCAGCACTTGCATGGCTTCCGGACTGAACCGCAACTGGCTGCGCCCGTCCGGCCCCACGAACTTCTCGTTCTCCCGGCAATACTTGTCGAAGAAATGCTCCACCAGCAGCGGTATGTCCTCTTTGCGCTCGCGCAAGGGCGGCAGGACGATGTTGATCACATTCAGGCGGTAGTAAAGATCTTCCCGGAACCTCCCCTCTTCCACCAGCCGCCGCAGGTCGCAGTTCGTCGCCGCCAGGATGCGGACGTCCACCCGTACCGTCTCCGACGAGCCCAGCGGCATGAACTCGCGTTCCTGGATCACCCGCAACAGCTTCGCTTGGGTGTCCAGGCTGATGTTGCCCACCTCGTCGAAGAAGATCGTGCCCTTGTCGGCGATCTCGAAGTAGCCCTTCCGGGAGTTGACCGCCCCGGTGAACGCGCCCTTGACATGGCCGAACAGCGTGGATTCGAGCAGGTCCGGCGGCAGCGATCCGCTGTTCACCGCAATGAAGACATGACCGGCCCGGGGCGATGCGGCGTGGATCGCTTTGGCGATGAGCTCTTTGCCCGTGCCCGTCTCGCCGGTGATCATGATGGTCGAACGCGACGGGGCTACCTGCGCCACGAGGTCCAGGATCGCCTGCATCCGCTCGCTCTTGCCGACGATGTTCGGGAAGCTGTAGCGCTGCTTCAGCGCCCGCTTCAAATGAACGTTCTCGCGCTCGAGCCGGGCGCTCCGGATCGCCCGGTCGATCTCGATCAGCAGCTTCTCGTTGTCCCAGGGCTTGGTGAAGTAATCGTTGGCGCCGTTCTTCAGCGCCTGGACGGCGTTCTCGACCGACCCGTAAGCGGTGATCATGAAGATCGGCGTCTCACGGTCCCGCCGCCGAACCTCGGTGAGGACCTCCATACCCGAGATGTCCGGCATCATGAGATCGAGAAGCACCAGGTCGTAGGAGTCCGACTCGAGCAGCGCCAGGCCTTCACGGCCGTTCTCCGCCGTTTCCACGTGATAGCCCTCGGTCGAGAGCAGAATGTCCAGGCTCTCGCGGATGTCGGCTTCGTCGTCGATGACGAGGATCTTGCCTCTGATCGCGGGAATCGCAGCCTCCATGGCCGCCTGCTCAGACCTTCACCGGCTTGCCGGCCGCCGGGAAATCGAGGTGGAAGCACGTGCCGGCTCCTGGCAGGCTTTCCACTTCTATCGTACCGCCATGCTCCCGCACAATGCCGTAGGTCACCGACAGCCCGAGCCCCGTGCCGCGCTTGGCCGGCTTGGTGGTGAAGAAGGGATCATAGATCCGGGACAGGATCTCGGGGGGGATTCCCTTGCCCGTGTCGGCGACATCGACCTGCACCGAGCCTTCTGAGACCGACGTCCGCACCCGCAGCGTCCCCCCGCCTTCCATTGCATCCCGGGCGTTCAGGAAGAGATTCAGGAACACCTGCTGCAACCGCCCGGCATTGCCCTTGATCGGCGGCAGTTGCGGCGCCAGCGACAGCTCCAGGCCGACCCCTGCCTTGCGCAGTTGCGGCTCGATCAGGTTCACCGTGTCCTGGACCGTGCGGTTCAGATCCACGTCGCCGAATTCAGTGGGCGAGGTCCGCGAGAAGTTCAGCAGCGAGTTCACGATCTCGCTCGCCCGAAACGTCTGCTTGGCGATCTTCTCCAGCATCCGCGCCTTCGTTTCGTCCCCGGAGATCTGGCGGGCGAGCATCTGCGCGTAGGTGGAAATCACCGCCAGGGGAGTGTTCACCTCGTGGGCCACGCCCGCAGCCAGTAGCCCGATGGAGCTCAGCTTCTCGGCCTGGAGAAGCTGCTGCTCCAGCTCGGCCCGGTCGGTAATGTCGTCGAAGATGATCAGGCGGCCGATCTGGTCCTGATCCTTCGACACCAATGGCGCTACGGCAATGTTCAGGATGGCCTCGCGGCGCTCGCCAGCCTCCGTTCCCGCGCCGTTCCCTCCAGCCGGACCCGGCCCGGGCGCCGCCTCCCGCAACTCCGCGGGAATCGCTTCGAGAGCCAGCTTGTACTTATAAATGTGGTGGATGCCGCTCTCGCCCCGCACCCGGTCGAACTGCTCCATCAGATCCGCCGGCAATAGCTCCGCCAGCCGCCGGCCCAACGCCACCCGCCGCGGGATCCCTGTAAACCGCTCGATCTGCGTGTTCCAGCTCTCGACGCGGTCGTCCAGATCAGCCGCCAGGATGCCCACGTTGATCGATTCGACGATGTTCTCGCTGAACTCTTTCAGCCGCTCGTACTGCTCGACCTTCGACTGAAGCGAACGGTAGAGCCGCGCGTTTTCGATGGCGATGCCGACGTAGCCGGAAAGCGTGATCACCAGCTCGAGATCGTCGCTGGTGAGGAAATCCCCCTTCGCCGTGCGGCTCGCCCCGATGTAGGCGATCGTCTTCCCCCGCACGCTGCACGGAACGTAATACGTGAGATCGAGCGCTGCGATCGTCCGCCGCACGCGAGCCGGTAACCGGTGCGAAACCACATCCAGAGGAAAGCGCGTGCGCTCGAAAAAGATGTACGGGCGCTCCGGCTTGGCCGGCAGGAAACTCAAGTCCAGTTCCCCTTCCGGCTGCCGCTCCCGCCCCACGGTCTTGTACAGATAGAACCGCCGCTCGGCGTCGTCCAGCAAGAAAAAGCCTACATGCTGGATGGAAAGCGTGTGGATCAGACGCTCCGCCACCGACTCGAGCATCGAGTTCAAGTCCGTTTCCGAACCCAGCTCCCGGGCGAACTCGATCAGCGTGCGGCGGTAGTCATAGCGGTCCTTGTAGAAGTAATACCGGTCAAGCTGCTCCTGGATCCAGTTGCGGATCGGCTGGAAGACGAAGGTCGCGATGACGATGAGCAGCACCACCGCCGTCGGACTGAGGTCTTCGAACCGGCCGAGCGACAGAATCAGCCCGTAAGCCACACCCAGCACCGCCAGCGTCGCCAGCGTGTAGGCGTAACCTTGCTGGAAGATCACGTCCACGTCCATCAGCCGGTAGCGCAGCACCGCGTAAGCCCAGGTGAGCGGCATCAGCGGCAGAGAGAAGACGGCCAGCTTCATGTAGGGTCCGGGGACTACTCCCAGCACATACGGCGCCACGTAGATCAACGAAAACGGAACCACGCCGTATACGGCGCCGTTCCGCAGCCACTTCAACTGCTGCCGGACCACCGCGTCTTCCTCGCGCCGATGGGCGAAACTTACCGCCGCCGCCCCGATCAGGTAAGTCGCGGCGAGGAAGCCGGTCCAGATCCGGTCCATCGTCCAGTTCAACTCCACCAGCGACATCGCCCGCACGCGCAATACGCCGGAAGCCAGACCGAGATAGACAGCCAGAATCGTCAGCGCCGGCAGGTAGAGCAACGCTCCGGCGAGCGGCCCCCGGAACCATTTCCGGGGCCGGGGGAAAGTGAGCGCAAAGTGCAGGAACAAGGTGGGCGCCAGGACACCCGCGGCCACGTTGCCCCAGTAGATCACCTTGTCGAAGTTGTTCAACTTCCCCGTGTAGTGGAACGAAAACAGCACGAAGGAGGCCAGGCAAAGCAGGTAGAAGTGGCGGGCCTTGTGCGCGCTGGCGCGGCGGAAGTAAACGAAAACCCCGATCGCCAAGAACGCCAGCCCGACCACGTACTGGTAATAGAGCGCTCCCTCAGGCGACCGTTCGCCGATGTAAACATCGGCTTCGGCTTGCACGCCGTTGCGCTCGAACGTGTACTTGGCCTTCTTCCACGCGCCGATCGCCACCAGGGCCTTCGGCACGGCGATCGCCGACGGGATCGGCGTTCCCTGGATCTGCAACAGAATGTCGCCTTCGTGCAGGCCCGCCCGCGCCGCCGGGCTGTCAGAGTCGATGTGCAGCGCCACGACGCGGTTGCCGCCGTCCGGCTCGCTCCGGTCCACCCAGATCGCGCCGTCCACCGGCAGGCGGAACTTGCTCTGCTGCTGGAAGTTGATGAAGGCGCACACCACCGCCGCCGCGCTGAGAATCACCAGCAGCGCCCCGGCTAGTTGTGCCTTCAGTTCCTTCATCCCGCCTGCGTCGGGCCTCCTGATCCTTCACCGCACCGCCGCGTCCGAATCCTTCTCAGACGAAGCCAGCCTCCGCGTACACTCTTGCGCGGGTGTCAGTGCAATTCGGATGCCACCGTCCCGACCCCTGGGTCTGTCATGAAATTATCTCATGTTTTCAACCAGATCGGAGAAACCTTCCCCCGCCCGATCCACTTCTTGGGAACCATACACTTTCACAAAGTGTAGAACGATTGAGACGCGCCGTTGCACGATGCGGAACCAGCGTGAGAATCTGTACGTCTATGCGAGACCCGTTCCGCTTCGTCATCGTCGGCTCCGGCGGCATCAGCAAGGCCTACATCCAAGCCATCGGCAATCTCGAGGACGCCGAGCTCGCCGCCCTGGTCTCCCGCCGCGGCCATTGCCCCGAGACGCTTCCCGAAAGCGTGCCCGTCTACCGCTCCCTCCGGGAGGTGGACGTGCCGTTCGACGCCGTCGTGCTCGCCACGCCCAACGGCCTCCACCATCAGGGAGCCGTCGAAGCGGCCTCCCTCGGCAAGCACGTCCTCGTCGAGAAAGTGCTCGACATCTCCATCGAGAACATGGACCGCATGACCGAGGCCTGCCGCCAGGCCGGCGTCGTGCTGGCCGTCACCTACCAGCGCCGCATGAGCCCCGACAACATCACCGTCAAGAAACTCCTCGACCGCGGCGCCTTCGGCAAGCTCTACGCCGCCCAGATGGACGTCAAGTTCTACCGGGACCAGGCCTACTACGACTCCGGCGCCTACCGCGGCGGCTGGCAGATCGACGGCGGCGGCCCCTTCATCCAGCAGGCCGCCCACAACGCCGACCTGCTCTGCTGGTTCTTCGGCATGCCGGAAAAGGTCGTCAGCATGTGTGACCGCTTCGCCCATCAGATCGAAACCGAAGACCACGGCGTCGCCCTGCTGCGCTACCCCAACGGCCTGATCGTCACCTTCACCGCCTCGACCGTCTGCAAGCCGGGCTATCCGACCCGCTTCGAGCTCTACGCCGAAAAGGGCTCCTTCGTCATGGAGAACGACCAGATCGTCCACTGGGCCGTCGAGGGGATCGAAAATCCCGCCGACCGCAGCTTCGAAGTTCACGACGGCGCCGCCAGCGCCACCGTTTCGGATACCGCCGGCCACGAGGCGATTCTCGAGGACTTCATCGAGGCCGTGCGCACCGGCCGCCAGCCCGCCGTGCCTCCGGAATCCGGCCGCCTGGCTACCGAGCTGGTCCTGGCCATCTACCGCAACAACGTCCTCGGACCCTTGCGCTGAGCCTCGCCCGCCGCGCTCCGGCGTCCGCGCCCGCCGCGTGAGATACCCTGTTCGTGTATGCGGAACTTCGAATTCCACAACCCCACGAAGCTCGTCTTCGGCAAGGACACCATCCGGCAGATCGGCGAAGAGATCCGCCGCCGCGGGCACCACTACGTCCTCATGATCGCCGGCGGCGGCAGCATCAGGCGCAACGGCGTCTATGACGCCGTGGTCCGCTCGCTGAACCGCGCCGGTATCCGCTGGGACGAGTGCTGGGGCGTGCAGCCGAACCCGGTCTTGAGCAAGGTCGAAGAGATGGCCGCCGTGGCCAAGAAGGCCGGCGTCGATGCCGTGCTCGGGGTCGGCGGCGGCAGCGTGCTGGACTCGGCCAAGGCGGTCGCCGCCGGCTACTATGTGGACGACGTCTGGGGCCTCTTCGAAAAGAAAGAGCCGGTCGCCCGAGCCTTGCCCATCTACAGCGTCCTGACGCTGTCGGCGACGGGGTCGGAGATGAACGGCTACGCGGTCATCACCAAGGAAGACGAAAAGAAGAAGTGGCCCATCGGCGGGCCGGCGCTCTTCCCTCAGGTCTCCATCGTCGATCCGTCGGTGCAAAGCACGCTGCCCTGGGAGCAGACGGTCAACGGCGCCGTCGACACCATCTCCCACATCCAGGAGCTCTACTTCCCCGGCCGGGACGCCGAAGTCACCCTCGCCCTCGACGAGAGCCTCCTGCGCACCGTCGTCCGCGTCACCGACCGGCTGCGCGAAGAGCCCGGCGACTACGCCGCCCGCGCCAGCCTCGCCTGGGCTTCCACCATGGCCCTGAACGGAGCGGCCGGCGCCGGCGTCGGCGACGGCGACTGGGCTACCCACGCCCTGGAGCACGGCCTGAGCGGCGTGCATCCGGAGATCGCCCACGGCACGGGCCTGGGCATCCTCTTCCCGGCCTGGATCCTCTACTGCCAGGACGCCAACCCGGAGACCTTCGCTCGCTGGGCCCGCAACGTCTGGGGCAGGGACTCCGTCGAAGACGCCGTCGCCGCCTTCCGCGCCAAGCTCGCCGAGTGGGGCGCCCCGACGTCCCTCAAACAGTTGGGCGTGGCCGAGTCCGAGATCGGCGCCATCGCCGAGAACGCCTACTCGAGCGGCATGCATGGCTCGCTGAAGCAGCTCAGTCTCGACGACTTCCGGCGCATCCTGGAGAGCGCCTGGGATCCGGCCTGACGCCCTCCGCCGGTGGTATAACGGACTCCGTTATGGCCGGCTCACTGCAACAACCCTCACCGCCGGAGGCCCGCCGCGGCGCGCGCCTCTCCCGCCGCTCCTTCCTGGCCGCGCCCCTGGCGGCGGCCTGCGCCCGCAAGCCGCCCGCCGGCGGCACGGCGCGGCCGCCGAACATCGTCTTCGTCATGCTCGACGACCTGGGCTACGCCGATTTCGGCTGTTACGGCTCCGAGATGATCGAGACGCCGAACGTGGACCGTCTGGCCGCCTCGGCCCTCCGCTTCACTGACGTCTACGCCGGCGGCGCCGTCTGCGCCCCGGCCCGCTGCTCCCTGATGACCGGCCTGCACACCGGCCATACGACGATCCGCGCCAACGCCGGCACCGCCCCCATCCGCCCGGAAGACCTGACCGCCGGCGAGGTCCTGCAGCAAGCCGGCTACGTCACCGGCGTCTTCGGCAAGTGGGGCCTCGGCGACGCCCACACCCCCGGCGAGCCGCGCCTGCAGGGCTTCGACGAGTCCTTCGGCTACCTCCACCAGATCCACGCCCACTCTTATTACCCGGAATTTCTCTGGAAAAACGGCAAGAAATATCCCTTGCCCGGAAACGCCGGCGGCAAGCGCACTCAGTACAGCGCCGAAATCATTTTCGAGGCTTCCCTCGATTTCATCCGGAACCACAAGGACCGGCCCTTTTTCCTCTACGCCGCCTATACCCTGCCCCACGGCCGCTACGAGATCCCGTCCGACGCCCCTTACACGGACCGCGACTGGCCCCGGCCGGCCAAGAACTACGCCGCCATGGTCACCCTGGCCGACCGGCAGATCGGCCGTCTCTGGCAACTCATCCGCGACCTGGGCATCGAGGAAGACACCGTGCTGTTCGTCACCAGCGACAACGGCGGCACTCGCCAGCAGAACGAGTTCTTCCACAGCAACAAGCCGTTCCGCGGCGCCAAGGGGCAGCTCTACGAAGGCGGCATCCGCGTGCCGATGATCGTGCACTGGGCCGGCAAGACCGACGCCGGCCGCGTCTCGGACGTCCCCTGGTACTTCTGCGACTTCCTGCCCACCGCGGCCGAGATGGCCGGGGCCCGCACGCCGCCCGGCATCGACGGAAAGTCCGTGCTGCCGCTGATCATCGGCTCCTCCCGGCCCGTCCATGAGCATCTCTATTGGGAGCACTACACCTACAGCCGGAAACTTCGGCGGCTGAACCTCGATTCCCGCTGGCAGGCCGTCCGCATGGGCGAGTGGAAGGCCGTCCGGCCGTCGCCCACGGCCCCGCTCGAGCTCTACAGCCTCGCCGAGGACATCGGCGAGACGCGCGACCTGGCCCGCGACAAGCCCCAGCTCGTCAAGCGGGCCGAGGAAATCATCGCCGCCGAGCACACCGAACCCGGACCCCACGAGGGCGGCACCTTCCAGTTCGCTACGGCGTGAGTGCGGCCGGCCGCGCTGCGCCTTCGGACGAGGGATCCGCGGCGGGGGCGCGCTTTGATTGGAGCGGCTTGTATTCTAAGAAGTGGTATAGGCGCCGCGCGATGGAATTCTTCCTGCTCAAGGTCTTTCAGACGGTGGCCGCCGAGCGCAGCTTCTCCCGCGCCGCCGACAAACTGGACCGCAGCCAGCCGGCCGTCTCGCTGGCCATCCAGCGCCTGGAAGCCGAGCTGGGCGAAAAGCTGATCGACCGCTCCGCCAAGGAGCTGCTGCTCACCGACGCCGGCCGCATCGTCCTCGAATACGCCCGCCGCACCGAGAACCTGATGCGCGACCTCCGCACCGCCCTGGCCGAGCTGCGCGACAACGCCGCCGGGCGCCTCATCATCGGCGCCAACGAATCCACCTCCCTCTATCTGCTGCCCCACATCGAGCGCTACCGGCGGCTTTACCCCAAAGTGAAGATCCAGGTGCGCCGCTGCCTGTCGAGCCGCATTCCGGCGCAGTTGCTCGACGGCGACCTCGAGCTGGGCGTCATCAGCTACGACCCCCAGAACGCCAACCTGGTCGCGCTGATCATCTACACCGACCACCTCGCCTTTGTCGTCTCGCCCGGGCACCGTTTCGCCCCCCGCAAGAGCGTCTCGATCACCGAGCTGGGCATGGAGACTTTCGTCGCCCACAACGTCGTCAGCCCGTACCGGGAGATCGTGCTCCGCGAGTTCCGCCGCCACCGGGTGACGCTGAACATGGATCTCGAGATGCCCACGGTGGAAACCATCAAGAAGATGGTGCAGCGCAACGAGGGAGTGGCCTTCCTGCCGCGCATGTGCGTGGAGAGCGAGATCGCCCAGGGGACCTTGAAAGAAGTGAAGGTCGAAGAGCTTTCCGTCGAGCGGCCGATCCGGCTCGTCTATCCGGCGCGGCGGGAGCTGAGCCACGCTGCCCGCGCCTTCCTGGAGCTGGTGAACCCGGCCGAAGCGAGCGCCGGCTGACCAGCCTCCGCCGGGATCACGTCCCGGTCTTCTGGAACCGCCGCTGGCTGACTGTCGCCATGCCGGTATTGAATCACACCACCGCTTCGAAAAGTGCGGTTCCCCGGTAATGCCGGGGATTTCCCGAACCCAATCGGGCCTGCCCTGCATCAGGCTACCGCACGAAGACTTCCCGTCCCGGCGCCCGGCGCAGGTCTCGGAGCCATCTCCGGATCGGCGGCCATGGCCCATCATGAAGATGGTGGGCCTCGGCTCCCAGTACGCCTTCTGCCGCCGGGACGAAGACGGCCGCTACTTCGACGGCTCGAAGACCTACCGGCTGAGGATCCCGCCCAACGTCCCGGCCAAGGACTTCTGGTGCATCGTCGTCTACGCCCCCCAGACCCGCTCGCTGCTGCCCACCGGCCAGCAGTACCCCTCCATCAACAGCCGGCGCAACGAGGGGGGAATCCGGCCGCAGCCGGCCGGCCGGGAGGTGTCAGAAACTCTGTGTGCCCGCCCGCTGGAGCAGGACACGATCGTAGCGGTTCGCGGCGGCTCCCGGTCAAAAGCGCCGGCGCCCTGGTTTGGCGGTAGCATTCGTAGGGGAAAGCGCCGCGGTTCTGATGACTTGAGAGCGCAAGCCGCGGATTTGACTGGACAACAGGCTGCGGTTCATGCACATTAGTAAGAGCAGCGTGAAGCCCCCGGGGCGGCTGGGATGCTGTTCTCTTCGCTGGGCCGGTTCTCGCTTCCCCAAGTGGTTTCCCTGGCTGAGTCTTCCTTGAGCCACGAGCGTGCTGGGCGTGGGCGAAAGGACGACGATTCCGGAGTCCCCGGAATATGAGGAGGCTGAGTGCGGCGCCGGTTACTTTTCATCTCTGTCGTTTCTCTCCACTTGGTATGGACGTTCCCTGGAGCGGCGGCTCCCGCGATCAACCCTGGAGGGGTTGTGGGAGCGGCGCGGTACTTGCCGGATTGGCACCCCCAGGGTGGTATCGCTCAGGGGTCGATCTTCGTAATCTTCGGGCAGGATCTGGGGCCAGCGAAGCTGGTGGTCGTCAACGAGTTCCCGGTTCCTACCGAGCTTGCCGGAACGCAGGTACAGGTGGTCGCCGGCGGTGTAACGGTCGACTGCCCGGTCATCTATACGTCGGCAGGCCAGGCGGCGGCGATCATGCCCTCCAACACTCCGCTGGGCGAGGCGGACGTTTTCGTGCGCTATAACGGCGGGGTGAGCAACGCCGGACGGGTGCGAGTCGTGCAACGCGCTCCGGGCTTCTTCACGCTCACCCAGACCGGCATGGGCGCGGCCGTGGTGACGGACGCCGATTATGCGGTCAACACGATGTACACATCGTTCGCGCCGGGCAAAGTGGTTTCGTTCTGGGCGACCGGGCTGGGTGCGCGCAGCCATGATGACATCGCACAGGTGGAGGATCTCCGGGACCGGATGGACTTCCGGGTCTACATCGGCGATCGTCCGGCTGAGGTGATCTACGCCGGCCCGTCGGGCTGCTGTGCCGGCTTGGACCAGGTGATCGTCCGGATCCCGGAGGAAACCGCTGATCACTGCTTCGTCCCGGTAGTCATGACGGCCGACGGAAAGCCGTCGAATACGCCCACGATTTCGGTCTCCTCGGACGGCGAAACGTGCGAAGTGCCCGGAATGCTGAGTAAACAAGACATGGAGGCCATCCGCCAGGGGGCCACGGTGCCGTTCGGCAGGTTGGACATCGTTCTGGCGGTCGAGCCCCGGCAAGGCGCATCCGGTGGGTCCGCCGGCGAGGCGGCCCAATCGGCCGGGAACTCGAGAAGGTTGGAAACGGGCGCCGAGTCCCGAAGGTCTGTCGGAATCGGCCTCCGGATTGGAGGCCGGAACCGGCCGGAGTCTCTGGCGAAGTTGCGGCTCTGCGCAATCATGCTGGCGGGCGTCCCGTTCGAGCGTTTCGTGGATGACGTGCTGTTTTCAGCCGCGTTCAACGACCTTGGCTGCGCGGTGAATCAGTTTTATGATTTGGCTGACTTCGTCAACTATTGTGAAAAGGCCCTGAAGTCGCCGCTGTCCGGCGTACCGCCGGCGTGGATGGTCGACGATCCCCTGCTCGACTTGCCAGGCGAGACCACGCCGGACACCGCAGTGGGCGGCAGCTTCGGTCCCCTGGTCGAGGTGGAAGGCCATGTTCCCAGGACGTACGTAAGACGGTACGATGTGGATCCCTCGGACCCACAGAATCAACAGGTCGGTTTGACGATCTGGGACGGAAAAACCGACGAGTGCCTTTGCTCTACCGTTGACACCGCCCGGGAAGCGGGGATCATGGACGGCTTGGGCGACGATACCGAGTTCGTGGCCACCGTGCTGGAAGCGGCAGGCCCCCGATTGAAAGCCGTCGCGGCCGAAGCGCCTGACTACCGCGAACGGCTGCGGATGATCAACGGGATGCGCATAGAAGGTCTGAACCCGGACGATCTCGTTTTCGTGTTCGGATCGATCACACAGGTAGACGGCGAGGGGAAGAGGTTCGGCACCGCGTTCTCGTGCGCCTTTGCCGGCGACCAGGAGATCCAGATCCCGGACTACGTTCGCAGCAACATGCTGGAGAGCGGCAGCCGCAAGGTAGTCGGCATCGAAGTGCGGACGCCGGCGCGGCAGCGGGCCAGCGTCAGGGCGATTGACGAAAGCGGTAAGGAAGTGCAAGTCGGGGTTGACGTCCGGGTAGGAGCGCGATACACGGTGGCCGAAGGGCAGTAGGCACGACTCCGGTCGTCCGGTCAGGCCATCTCGAATGAGCCCCGGAGCGCCGCCTCAGCGGTGATAGGCAAAGCTTCGGCGTGAACTCTTGTTCGTGCAGCTCAGCAGGTGTCCTGACACTGGTCCAATTCTCTTGCGCTCTTTCGTTGCGGTTTCAGCGTGCCGGCCCGGCTGGACACAGGATCCCTCCAGCGCCCTGGTGGAGCGAATCGCGGCGTTCCACTGGGACGAGTCGGACTTTGCCCCTGCTGCTCGAGCGCACGTTTGCCGCGTACGGCTCCCCCTATCAGGCTGGTTATCTTCACGCATTTCGTAACAAGCGCCGCTCCTCGAGGACCCTGCCGCCGCCCGTGCCGGGAAACGCCAGGCGCCTGTCGCGGCTGACGCTCCTGCTTCCTGCATGTTCGGGAGACAGTTCCGAGAGCTGTTCCGTTCAATAGATTGAGCTTTGCAACAATGGTGGGCGGGAAAGGATAGAACGAATGAGATTCTGGTGGCTGATCGTATGGAGCGTTCTTCTGAGCGGCGCCCGGTGCCGGGCCCAGGACCAACGAGAGCTGCTGGCGCGGATGGAGAAGATGGAGAAGCGGATCGAATCCCTGGAAGAAGAAGTCGCCATGCTGAAGGCGGCGCTGGCCGCGGCGCCGAGCCCGAGCGCCCAGCCTCCCGCCCCTGTGCAGCCGGTCGCGCCGCCGCCCCAGGCGCCGGCCCCGCTCCCTTCCGCGGCCTCTCCCGGCGCACCCACTGTGGCGCAGCCCCCCGTCTCCACCGACCCGACGGCGACTGCCCGATTGATGAACCCCGCCATCAGCGTCATCGGCAATCTGATCGGCGCGCTGGGCAACAACCCTGCTCTCGGCTCGCCCCCTACGGTCGCCGCAACGCCTCTCGAACCTGTTCCGTCACTCGAGATGGCCGAGAGCGAGGTCGGCTTCAGCGCCGCAGTCGATCCCTACGCCCGGGCCGACTTCTTCCTGTCCTTCGGCCAACAGGGGGTGGACCTCGAGGAAGGATACCTCACGTTCCATAGCCTGCCCGCCGGGTTCCTCGTCAAAGGCGGCAAGATGCGGACGCCCTTCGGTAAAGTGAATACTTTCCACCGCCATGTGCTTCCGTGGGTGGACCGTCCGCTGGTGACCCACCATCTGGTAGGCGGCGAGGAGGGCATCAGCGATGCCGGATTCTTGGTCAGCCACCTGCTTCCCGCTCCGGGGGGCCTGTTCCTCGAGGCCACCGGGGGAGTCTTCCGCGGCGATTCCGAAGGGGTCTTCGAAGCGGCCCGGCGCAGCGATGTTTCGGTGGTGGCTCACTTGAAAGGCTATGGCGACCTCACCGAGAATTCGAACTTCGAGCTCGGCCTCTCCTACGCCCGCGGGCACAACGGCCTCCCCATCGCGGGAAACGGCGCCGCCCGAACGTTCGTCACAAATTTGTATGGCATCGACGCCACCTACCGTTGGAAGCCGCTGCGGCGGGCCGTCTACCGTTCCGTGGTGGGCCGCTCGGAATTCATCTGGAGTCAACGCCGGGAAGCCGGCGGCCTCCGGAACGCCTTTGGATTCTTCGCTTCGGCCGAGTATCAGTTCGCCAAGAGATGGTTCGCCGGATTCCGCTTTGACAACTCCGAACGTCCCCAGGCGGGCAATCTTCGCGACTCCGGGGTCTCGGCGATCCTCACTTACTGGCCCAGCGAATTCAGCCAGATCCGGGCGCAGTACCGCTTCACTGATTACTTCGAAGGGCTCCACAGCAATGAGCTGCTCTTCCAGTTCCAGTTCAGCGTCGGCGCTCACGGGGCTCACCCCTTCTGACCGATCCTGGGAGAATAGTAGTTCATGGACTTGACACGGCGGCGGATCATCACCGGCCTCCCCCTGTTGGCGCTCGGACAAGGCGCTGTCGCTCGAGCGAAAAGCAAGCTCCGGGTCGTAACCACTACGGAAGACCTCGCGGCTCTGACCCGCGAGGTCGGCGGCGAGCACGTCTCAGTGGAAGCGATCGCGCGGGGTTACCAGGATCCCCATTTTGTGGAGCCAAAGCCCAGCTTCATCATGAAGCTCCACCGGGCCGACCTGCTCATCCTCGTCGGCCTCCAACTGGAAATCGCGTGGCTGCCGCCCCTGATGAACCAGAGCCGCAACCCGAAGATCCATAGCCCCCGCGGCTACCTCGACACTTCCCGCTTCGTCGAGATCTTACAGCGCCCGGTGGGGGCCATCAGCCGGGCGATGGGAGACGTCCACCCGCTGGGCAACCCTCACTATTGGCTCGATCCAAACAACGGCCGCCGAATGGCGGCGGCGATCCGCGACAAGCTTTCCGAGAACTTGCCCGATTTGGCAGACTACTTCCGCCGGAGGTTCGAGGATTTCGACGCCCGGCTTACGAAGGCGGACGCCCAATGGGTTCGGAAGATGGCGCCCTACCACGGACGCCAGGTGGTCACCTACCACCAGTCGTGGCCGAATTTCGCTAAACATTTCGGCATCGAAGTGGTCGGGTATATCGAGCCTTTGCCCGGCATCCCTCCGACGCCCAAGCACACGATGGCCCTGATCCAACAAATGCGGGCCCACAAGATCAAGATGATCTGGTACGAACCGTACTTCGACTCCAAGACACCCAAGGCGATCGCCAACGCGGTGGGCGGCGAGGCGATCGTTATGCTGCCGTCGGTGGGCGGACGGAAGGAAGTTACGGACTACTTCAAGCTTTTCGATTACGATATCAACCTGGTCACTTCCGCCTTCGACCGTCTGGATCGGAATCGGAGCTGAGGCGGTCCCGTTCACGCCGCAAGATGGACTAGCTTGATAGCATCGGTATTGATATGGATCAGCTCCAGTTCCTCGCCGCTCCGTTCGTCGCCAGTCTCGTCCTCGCCGGCATCCATACCTATCTCGGACTTCACGTGGTTGAGCGCGGCGTCATCTTCGTCGATCTCGCCTTGGCCCAAATCGCCGCCCTCGGCTGGGCCGTGGCAGTTTGGTATGGGATCGAGCCCCATTCGACCGAAGCCTACCTCTTCAGCCTGGCCTTTACTTTCCTCGGAGCCGCTGTTTTCGCCGGCGTACGCGGCCGGGAATCCAACATCCCCCTGGAGGCGATCATCGGCATCGCCTACGCGGTCTCCTCGGCGGCCACTGTGCTCGTAATGAGCAAAGCCGTCGGCGAAACCGAGCATCTCGAACATATGCTGGTGGGCAACATCCTGTTCGTCTCTTGGGCCGAGGTGGGCAAGACGGCGGCTCTCTACGGCGCCATCGGGGCGTTCCATTATGTCTTCCGCCGGGCCTTCCTGGCGGTCTCGTTGAATCCGGGCTTGGAACGCTATGGCGGCCTCTCCGTTCGGGTGTGGGACCTGCTCTTCTACGCCTCGTTCGGCTTCGTCGTCACTTCCTCGGTGTCCATCGCCGGCGTCCTGCTGGTTTTCTGCTATCTGATCGTTCCTTCGGTCGGCGCCATGCTCTTTGCCCGCACGATCGGACGCCGGCTGTTGATCGGCTGGACCATGGGCGCCCTCGTTTCCACCTTGGGAGTTCTGCTCTCCCTGTCGCTCGATTTCCCCACGGGTGGGACCATTGTCTGCACCTTCGGCCTCGTCCTCATTTTGATGGCCGTCGGCAAACAGCTCTCGATGCGCTTCCGCAACGCGTAAACGGCGCAGCCTCACACGCCATCTGCAATTGAGAAACCTGGCCGGCAAGACGGGAAAGCGTCCCGCCCGTCACGCTGCGACTGTTCTCCGTCGGGCCCCCTTTGTCGGTTCACCCTCAGGGAGTCCCGCGCCTATCCAGCTAGACCCCAATAGAGCCCCGCCGCCACGGCCGCGCCCATGGGGAGCGTCGTCAACCAGGTGATGCCAATTTGGAGCAGAGCCATCCAGCGCAGAGACCGCCGTGCCGCCCCGATGCCAAAGATGGCCCCACAGGATACATGGGTCGTCGAGACCGGCACGCCGAGACGCGAGGCGCCGAGCACCAAGAGAGCGGTTACGAGATTGGCCGTCAGCCCCTGACCCGGGTTGAGCTCGGTGATCCGCCGGCTCATGGTCTCCGCCACCCGTCTTGCCTGAAGCAGCCCGCCTACGCTCATAGCCAACGCCACCGGCGCCAGCTTCCAACCGATGGCCGGTGCGCCGGTGGCGAGCAGCAGCGCCGCGATCTTCGGCGTATCGTTGACCGCGCGGGCGAAGCATACAGCGCCTCCACTCAGAAGATGAGCGCCCTTGACGATCGACTGGACCGAAAGCCCCTCCGCCCGGCCCCCGAACCGCGCCACGCACTCTCGCCGCTCCCCGACCATCATGCTGGGCGCCCCGCGTAAGCCGGCCGACGCAACGGACTGAGAGGGAGAGCAGTACGGCGCAGCCGCCACGGCGTCACTGCCCACACACACGCACGTCTCTCCTCCGACCCTCATCGCCAAGCGGGCGCCACGAAACACACGGTAGAGGACCGCCGCCCCTCCCATCGAGAGAACCGGGCTGAGGATCAGCGGCTTGAAGAACGAATCCCAAAGCTTGCCAAAATCGGCGTGTCCGTGTCCGGCCACCAGGGCGACGCCGGCCAGCGCCCCGACGAGGGCATGGGTCGTCGAGGCCGGCATCCCCAGCCGCGTGGCCAACAGGATGGTGACGGCCGCCCCCGCCCCTACCGCGAAGAGCAGCGAAGGATCCCGCAGCAGGTCGTCCGGCGCCAGCCCTTTGCCGGAAAAAGTCTGGGTCAACCCGCGGGCCAGGGCAATGGAAACCAGACTGCCCGCAAGCGTCATTCCCGTGGCCAGCCATAACGCCGCCCGGTACCCTAACGCGCCGCTCCCGTACAGCGTGGCCACTCCCTTGAAGTTGTCGTTGGCGCCGTTGGCCCACGCTAGCCAGAAGACGGTCAACCCCAGCAGCCAGGTCATAATCGAGCGCTTCGTTGGCCACCGCCAAGGGCCCATCACTCGCGGCGTCGCGGGCCAGTCCGCTCCCGCAGTCCCAAAGATTGGACCGCAGAGTGAGTCGCCCACTATCCGATTGCCGTCAGCTCCCCTCCCGCAGCCTGCCGCAGAAGATGGTTCGAATCAGAACCGGCAGGGGTTATGGTGGCGCGAACTCGGGGGACGGATCACACCCGCCGGAGCGCCGTTCGTCTTCGCCCGCGCCGCCGGACCGACAAGAATGCCGGGCGGCGGTGAGGATCTTGCCGGTCGATGACGCCCCGGCGGCTGGCGGCTTCATCCCGGTTTGACGGTGGCTGATTCGGCTCAGTCCCCCGCGCTGCCGATGATCTGGAAGTCCGGCTCCTTCTCGACCACCTCGTGCCAGCCGTCCGGCAAGTCGCCGGCGTCCGGGCGGAGGTGCTTCCAGTGCTTCTTCTTGATGGTCGCCAGCAGCTCCTTGCGGCTCTTGATCTTCAGCGGCTTGCCCCGGTAAATCTTGCCCATCTTCTCCATCACCCGCTCGGGCAGCGCGCTGGCGAACATCAGGATCGGCCAGGTGAAGTTCGGTCCGTTCACCTTCCGCAGCTTGTAGAGCCAGTAGAAGATCGCCCCCAGCCGCCAGGCCGTCGGGCCCCACCAGCTGTACTGGCCCGGCCGCAGATTCATCTTCCAGCACTTCATCATCAACTGCCACTGCAGCGGCGAGAGCTCCCGCGTCTCGGTGACGCCCTTTTTGTTCTCCATCCGCGTGTCGTGCAGCGGCGTGAAGATCGACGGTACCAGGAAGGCGAACAGCCGCCGGCGCTCCATCTCGTAGACCAGATCCAGGGTGGCCTTGACGTCCTCGTCGGTCTCGCCCGGGTTGCCGATCATCAGCGTCATCACCGGGAACCAGTTGTTCCGGTTGAGGATCGTCAGCCCCTGGATGATGACGCTCGGCCACTCCTCGATCGGGAACGGCGAGGCCTTGGCCGGCATCATCGTCTTGGCCATCCGCACCGAACCGGTCTCGAGCCCGATCAGCGGACTCAAGATCTTCTTCTTCGGATGCGTACTGTACATCGGCAGGTGCAGCGGACTCTTGTCGAGCAGGATCTCCGAGAGCTTTTCGATCAGCACCGGGTCCACCACCGCCGGCGCCATCGTCGCGTGGCTCAGCACGTGCTGCTCGATGCCCGGCGTATTGACGATCTCGCTGTAGAGATCGAGCAGCGCCTCGCGATTGGGAAAGTAGAACGGCGTCCCGGTCTTCACCTGGCCCCAGATGAACATGTCCTCGGTGGCCAGCGAGATCTGCTTGTTGCCCTGCCGGGCGTTGGCCCGGACCGCCCGCATGATCTTCTCTTTCGGGACGTCGAGTTGCGGGTTCAGATCCGGCACGCAAAACTGGCAGCGGCGCCCGCAGCCGGTGGTCATCTCCACCACGCCGAAGGTGGTGCGCTTCTCCGGAATCAGGATGCCGTCGCGGTCCTTCGGGTGCGAGACGTCGATCTGCCGCGGCAGCTCCTGACCCTCGATCGCCATCCGGAACAGCCGCATCGTGTCCTCGGACTCGCTGCGGCCCTCCACCACGCAATCGACCCCCAGATCTTCATAGGACTTCGTCTGGGTGATCTGCCAGCCGCCCGACCCGCCGACGATCACTTTGAAGCGGGCCCGGTGCGGGCTCGCCTTCAGCTTCTCGAACAACTGGCGGGCGTAATGGGAGTTGATCGGCTCCTTCGACGAGCCGAAGATCGAAGCGTAGACGCCCGCCGCGAAGGTCACCCCCAACGGGTTGTGCGTCGAGACGGCCACCACCCGCGTGTTCGGGCCGATGAACTTGTCCAGATCGTCCGGATAGCAGCAGACGATGTCCTCCGGCGAGTACTCCCTGAGCAGCGCGATCTCGAGCGACCGCACCCCCGCCGGCATCCACCGCGCCGAGCCGTCCGGCTCGCGCTCCACCTCCCGCCAGTCCGGATACTTCGAGTTGATGATCGATTCCAGGCGCTTCGGCAGCGAGGCCAGCGCCATCTGGATGAAGTAACCGGCGTGATCCACCGTTTCCGTGAACGGGGCCGTCAGAACGATCAGCTTGCCCCCGTTCGCCGCCCCTTGGTCTTCCCTACCGGATGGTGCTACCGCAACGTCGCTCATTTCCGTCCCTCTTTCGCGGTCCTTGATGCGCTTCCACCGGCCCGCGCCGCTCGTCCGGGCGCGCGTCCCGGCGGTCCCAGCAGCTTGTGTTCAGGCGTCCCGCTGCGTCCCATCGGCGCCCCTCGCCGGCGGCAGCGGCGCCCGGCATCCCCCGTCCGGGAATCGACTATGAAATTACGAACATAGCAGATGTCAAGCCCCGGGGGCCAGCAGAACAGCAGTCCGCCGGCATCTCTCAGAGCGTCCGGGAGCCGCCGGCGCCCATCTGTTTCTTTCTGCCGCGCCCGGGTCGTCGCGGAGAACACTATGATATGATTGCGGCTAACTGGGGATCTCGAGGGGACGATCTGTTACCGCGGCCTGTCCAGGTACCCAACTCTACTCTGGGAGGCATCCGATGAAACGGTTTGCCCTGTTGGCCGCTCTCGTCCCGCTCGCGGCGCTTGTTTCGTTGCAAGTCGATCCGGAGGAGCCTGCCGCTTGTCCTGACGTGGACTTTCTCACCGCGCGACAGTTGGACGTCTCCGGCTGGCGCGACACATACCTTCTCTTCCGCGAACCCAACGGCTCATACTCCGGAGTCCTGTATCTGCCGGTGCCGCCCTACACCCGCTTTTCCTCGACCCCTTCGTTCAATCGCCGGTTCACGGATTGCCTTCCGGCGATCCCGCCGGCCCGGCCGCCGGCGGCCCTGGCGCGGAAGCCTCTCGGGGCCGGAGCTTCGCCGGTATTCGCCGACCGCAACTTCCTCGGCCGGGGCCGGGGTCTCGGAGCGTGGCCCCACTACTCGCGGGACTCGGTCACCGTCTTCGTGGAAAGCGGCCTGCGTCTTCTCGGAGCCCGCCGGGAGTATTTCGTGGGCGAGAACCCGCAGGCGGTCGCCGGCGGCGACTATGACCGCGACGGCCACAACGATCTCCTCGCCGTCTATTCGGGCGGGACGGGTGGCGCTCCCGGCGGGGTCGCCGTCTTACGGGGCGCCGGAGACGGAACGTTCTCGGCCGCCCTCCAGACACAAATCCCCGATGGGCCCATCGCGTTCGCCCAATCCGACCTCAACGGCGATGGGCTCCTCGACCTCGTCATCGCCCTCTCGCGAGCTCCACGGGTAGAGATCCTTACCGGCCAGGGCGACGGCCGCTTCACCGCCGCCGGCAGCGTCGAGACCGGGAACCCCCCGCTCGCCGTCACCCTCTCCGACATCGACGGCGACGGACGGCTCGACCTTCTGGTGGCGGACCCCGCAGGCGTTTCCCTCTTCCCCGCCGCCGGAGCCGCCTTCGGGGCGCCCACCAGCTACGCCGCCGGTCCTTCGCCCAGCTACATCGCAGTCGCGGACTTCAACCAGGACGGACGGCCCGACCTCGCCGTCGCCAGCCGCATCGCCGGCACGGCCTCGATCCTGCTCGGCGCGCCCGCCGGCCGCTTCGGCCCCCCGCACATCTACGCGATCGGCACCGCTCCCCTCGAGCTGGTCGTCACCGATTTCAACGCCGACGGCGCACTGGACCTGGTCGCCGGCGGGGGCGCCCCCGACATCCTCACCGCCGGAGAGATCGGTGGCTATGTCGCCGTGCTGCTCGGCCGCGGCGACGGCTCGTTCTTGGGCGCTCGCAGCTTCCCCGTCGATCGGAACCCAACGGCCGCCGCCGTGGCGGATCTCAACGCAGATGGCCGGGCCGATATCGTCTCCACCTCCGGCGGCAGCTTCTCCGTGCTGCTGAACGACGGCCGTGGGGCATTCGACGTCAGCCGGAACCCGGTGAGCGCCCGGCCGGCGGATCTTCTTCTCGCGGATTTCAACCAGGACGCCCTCCCGGACCTCGTCTTGGCCGATGCCTCCGGCGCCGGACTTCTCTTTCTCCCCGGCAGCGGCAACGGATCTTTCGCCCCCTCGGTGCGCCTTCCGCTTGGCCCCGGATCGACCTCGCTCACCGCCGCCGACTTCAACGGTGACGGGGTTCCCGACATCGCCGCCGTCGCCGAAGGGCCGTTTCGCGGCCACGGGGATCTCGCCATCCTGCTGGGAACCGGCGGCGGCGCGTTTGCCGCCGGGACCACCGTCTCCCTGGGCAGCCGTCCTACGAAGATCGTCAGCGGCGATTGGAACCGGGATGGCGCCCCGGATCTTGCCGTGGTCGAATCCGGGGTCCGCGGCGAAAACCCCGGCGCCGTACGCATCCTCCACGGTGACGGTGACGGCGGTTTCCAGACTCCGCTGCTGCTTACGGGCCTGGGGAACCCGATCGCCATCGCCGCGGGCGACCTGAATGCCGACGGCTTCCCCGATCTCGCGGTCACCACCGCGACCGAGGATTTCAGGAACCGGATCCTGCTGTTCTTCGGCCAACCCGGCGGCGGTTTTCCAACTCCTGTTTCCCTCCGTACCGAATTCGGCCCGGTCGACATCGTCCTGGCCGATTTCAACGGAGATGCCCGCCTGGACATGGTCATCGCCCATTGTTGCGGCGAAGTTGCCCCGGCCGTGCGCGCCGGCAACGGGGACGGCACATTCACCGAGGAAACTCCATTCGTCGCCGGCAACGACACGGCGGCCTTCGTCCCGGCGGACCTGGACGGCGACGGACGGCCGGATCTCGCCGCCCTGAATGCGCCGGCTACGGGCCCGGGCGGCGTCACCGTCCTTACCAACTTCTCTCCGGCGCCGGGCGACTTCGTGAACGTCTCCGCTGCCAGCTTCGAACGCGGCCCCCTGGCTCCCGGCTCGATCGTCACCGCCGCCGGCACGGACCTCGCCGCCGCCACCGCCGCCGCTGCCGGCCTTCCGCTTCCGGAAAACCTCGGAGACCTCACCATCGCCGTGCGCGACTATCTCGGCGTCACCCGCAACGCCGGCATCTATTTCGTTTCCCCCGGGCAAGTCAACTACGTCCTCCCCGCGGGCGCCGCCCTCGGGCCGGCCAGCGTGCTCTTCCGGCGGCCCGGGGCGCCCGAGAAGAGAGCCGTCATCCAGGTGCGGCGGATCGCTCCGGCGCTGTTCTTCGTCAACGCCGATCGCCTCGCCGCCGCACTCGTACTTCGCGTCCGGCCGTCCGGCGAACAGCTCGTCGAGCCCGTGGCGCGCTTCGACCCCGACTCTCAGAGCGTGGTCCCGGCGCCCATCGATCTCGGCCCCGCCGATGAACAGGTATTCCTGGAACTGTTCGGCGTGGGGATCCGCGGCCGCAAGGACCAGAATTCGGTCCGCGTCACGATCGCCGGCGCCCCCGCCGAGGTTCTCTATGCCGGAGACCAGGGCGGTTTTCCCGGCATGGACCAGGTCAACGCCCGCCTCGCCCGCAGCCTCGCCGGCGCCGGTCTCGTGAAGGTCGTCCTGGAGGTGGAAGAGGAAAGCGCCAACGCCGTGTGGGTCGAGATTCAGTGAGGACAAAGCTCGAACCCGCGGGCGCCGGGAAGCCCCCGGCGCCGCCACACCTCCAGCCCGCGGCCACCAGCGCGCCACCAGGGAGAACACCGCCAGAGCCGGTCCGGACGATCAGGCGCGCCGCCCGCGAAGGGAGGGCGTAATTCTAAAGCAGAGCTGTGCTCGCCGGACTCGTCGATATTTTGAGAACCTGCGGCTTCGGCGACGGCCGGCGATCGCCCGCAGCCCCCCGTAGAGGAGGTCTGCACCGGCCCCCACGCTTTCGATCTCGTCTAGCCACATACTACCACCCCCCCTGCACCGGTCGATGGATGTGGCAATGAATCATCGGGCCTCGTTCTCTCGTCGGGTCACCCCCCGCGGGAACGCCGCCGGCGTGCGCCCCGTATGGGCCTGGAACGCCCGGGAGAAGTGGCTCCAAAGTGCTGGGACTGCCACCGATTACGCGGCGCCGCGACGCCGCTTCTCATCACGAGCGCGCCAGTGGCTGGCGGTTCCCCAGATTACCCGCTTCGGCCCAGAAGTACAACGATATCCACTACTATCCCGGACCCCAGATCAACGACCAGGTCTACCGGAAGCTGCGCATGATCGGCCAGCCGGAAGACGGGCAACGGGCCGCCGGCATCCGGGGCCGGTTGCCCGGACGGAACGTGGTCCCGGGCTTGCCTGTCTACGTCTCCGAGCTGGGCTACGGAAGCCTCCCGAATCTGCCCGCTATCAATGAACGGTTCATCGAAGAGCGCAACCCGATCGTTCCGCCCGCCCTGTACCACCGCCGGCTCGCCCGCCAGCGCGAGCACGCGCTTGGGAGAGCGGCTTCCACCGCATCTACCCGGAACTCGAACGCTTCTGTCTCGACGAGCAGCGGATCCACGGCCGGGCGAACGAACGGATGATCGAGGCCGTGCGGACCAACCCCAACGTGATCGGCTATTGCGTCCACGCCCTCACCGCGGGCGACCGGATTATCGGCGCCGGAGTGCTCGACCTGTTCCGGAACCCGAAAGGCTGCGCCTACGAGGCGACCAGGGAAGCCAACCGGCCGCGCATCCTCTCCATCCGCGTCGTGCCGCGGAACGTTTACGCCGGGCGGGGCGCAACGCTCGAGATCACCGCAGTGAGCGACCTGGAGCCGGTGGAAGGCGTCATGGAAGTCCGAATCTCACCCCAGCGCGGCGGTCCGGTCTTCGAGCGCCCGCTCCCTGTGGAGATGCCCGAGCGAATTCGTCAACTCCTCACCGCCGAACTCGACACGCGCCGCTGGCGCGGAACCGACGTCATCCGCCTGCGCCACGGGAAAGGTGCGATCATTGTGTCGCAGTTGCGGCTGCTGGAGAATCTGGGCAAAGATCCGGTGGCCGACAAGATTCTCTTCAACCTGATCCGGTACGTGACCGAGTGATGCGTCTCCGGCCCCGGGGCCCGCGCCCTTGCCTCGATGTGGAGCTGGCGCGACCCGCCCCGCCATCCCGGCGCTCGACGCCGCCGGCGTGCCCCTCCACACTTCCACCCGCCGTTCCAGCCGGCTCCCCGGAGTTCATTCACCAGCTTTCAGTCCCCTCCATCCCCGTCGCTCTACAGGACTTGTTCACTCCGAGAGTCCGCCCCACGGCGCTCGGCGTGCTACAACACGAAGCGGCGGGGCACCTCACCCGCCGGCGAGGTTCGAAACCCGGAGAGGAGGAACGCTCGAAGTGTGTCCAGTTACCGAATCCCTCCCGCAGGAGCGCCGGGGGCCGGCCGGTTTTCGCTGTTTCGTCGCGTATCTTGCTGCCCGCGCCGGGCGGCGCCGCGCCCTGCCGACGCGTCACACCTCGCGCCAACTCATAGAAATGAAACGATTTCTCCTTTTCAACGTTTTGCGCGCCTTTTTCGCCACGCGTCACGCCACGCGCAGCGCGGAGTCCGGCCCCCGGACGCCCACATCAGGCGCGCCCGCCCCCGTCGCCCGGCTCCCGCGGCAGCCGCACGCGGAAGGCCGAGCCCTTGCCCGGCTCGCTTTCGACCTCGATCGAGCCCCGGTGCACCTCGGCGATCCAGCGGGCGATCGAGAGCCCCAGCCCGGCGCCCCCCATCTCCCTCGAGCGCACCTTGTCGGCCCGCCAGAACCGCTCGAAGATGTGTGGCAGATCCTCGGGCGCGATGCCGATCCCGGTGTCGCGCACCTCGCCCACCGCGTAGCCGTCCCGGGACTCGAGCCGCACCTCGACCCGGCCGGCCCGGGGCGTGTACTTTACGGCATTGTCGATAAGGATCAGGAACAGCCGCCGCAGCGCCGTGGGATCGCCGCGGATCGGGAACCGGCCCTTGGGTACCACGGCCTGGAACTCGACGCCCTTGCCCTTGGCCAGCTTCTCGCCCTGGCTGCAAGCGTCCCGCACAGTGCCCGCCAGGTCCATCGCCTGCAGATCGAGATCGACGATCCCGGAATCGGCCCGGGCCAGCGTCAGCAAATCCTCGATGAGCCGCGACGTGCGTTCCAGCTCGCTCAGGATCTGCTCGAGCGCCTCGCGGTACTCCTCGGGCGAGCGGTCCCGGCGCAGGGCCAGCTCCGCCGTGGTCCGCATGATCGATACCGGAGTGCGCAGCTCGTGCGAGGCGTCGGCGGTGAAACGGGTCATGCGCCGGAAAGCGGCCTCGATCCGACGCATCATGTCGTTGAGGGTCTCCGAGAGCCGCGCCAGCTCGTCGCCGGTCTCGGGCACCTCGAGCCGCAGCGAGAGGTTCTCGGCGCTGATCCGCCGCGCCGTCCGGGTGATGGCGTCCACCGGGGCCAGCGCCCGCCGGCTCATCCAGTAGCCGCCCAGCGACGCGGCGGCCAGCACTACAGGCAGGAAGCCGACGAGCAGCCAGGCGAAGGTCTCCAGCGCGTGAAACGCCTCCTCGACCGGCGTGGCGATCTGGACCAGGAACTCCCGCTCGCCCACGGTGACCGAGGCTTCGAGAACCCGCAACCGGCTTCCCTTCGGCTGAGCCGTATAGAAGCGGGGCTCCCCGCCGAGAGCAACCTTGGCGGGCGGCGCCAGGTTGTAGCGCTCCATGCCTCGGGAATGGTAGCTCCAGCCGGTGGCCGGCTCCCGGACCTCGAGCAGATCCCGGCCAGGCTCCAGGCCGGAGTGTTCCCGGAACTCGTCTTCGAGATCTTCCTCGTCGAGCCGCGGGACCTTCCGCTCGAGGAAGCGGTGCACCGCCCCCAGCCGGGCCTCGAGTTCCTCATCAGCGGCATGCAGGATGCTCTGGCGCATCGCCACCAGCATCGCCGCGCCGAACAGACACAGGCTGACGGCCAGCACGGAGAAGTACCATGCCGTGAGCCGGAACCGGATGGACCGGGCCTTCATTCCGATTGAGGCTCCCGGATCGAGTAGCCGAATCCGCGCACGGTGTGGATCAGCTTCACCTCGTGGCCGTTGTCTACCTTGGTCCGCAGCAGCCGGATGAAGGCGTCCAGCGTGTTGCTTTCCACCTCACGCTCCGAGCCCCACACGGCTTCGATGATCTCGTCCCGCGGAGCCACCCGGCCGGCGCGCCGCATGAGGAACTCGAGCAGACGGTACTCGGTCGGGGTCAGGTTGATCCGGCGCCCGTCCCGGCGGACCTCACGGGAGGCCGGGTCCAGTACCAGATCGCCGGCGCGGAGCCTGGTCGGGCGGGCCGGAGAGGTCCGGCGGGCGATCGTCCGCAGCCGCGCCAGCAGCTCACTGAAAGCGAAGGGCTTCGTCAAGTAGTCGTCGGCCCCCAGATCGAGCCCGTGGACGATGTCCGGAACGGCGTCGCGGGCCGTCAACACCAGGATCGGCGTCGTGTTGCCCAGCTCCCGAAGCCGCCGCAGCACCTCGAAGCCGTCGAGGCCGGGCAGCATCAGGTCGAGGATGATCGCGTCGAAGGCGCGCATCCGCGCCGCCTCCAGGCCGACCCGGCCGTCGTAGGCTACCATCACGCTGTGGCCTTCCTCCTCCAGTCCCTTGCGGAGGAGTTCGGCCATCCGCCGTTCGTCCTCGACCACCAGGATCCACATGACCGCCGTCTGCGCTCCGCCGCCCGGCTCCTGATCTTATGTTACCCGCCGCGTCTGAAAGCCGTCTGAAAACAATCCGCCGGAGGCCTTCAGCCGATTTTCAGGTTGCCGGGCCACAATCGGGCCAGGAGGTCACGAACGTGCATGTCAGGAATCTGCTGTGGGCCGTAGCGGCCGCCGCTCTGCTGGCAGTGGCTGCCCCAGCGCAAAAGAAAGTGGAAGCCAATTTCGATTCGGACCCGGTGAACCGGTTGCCTCCCGGATGGATCTCGGCAATGACCCATAAAGGCGGAGCCCCCCGTTGGGAGGTGGTCCGGGACGAGACGGCCCCGAGCCGGCCCAACGTCCTGGCGCAGCTCTCCAATGACCGGACCCACGGCCGCTTTCCGCTGGCGATCTACCAGAAGCTGGAGCTGAAGGACGGCGACTTGAGCGTCAAGTTCAAGCCGATCTCCGGCAAGATCGACGCTTCCGGCGGCCTGGTCTGGCGGTACAAAGATCCGAACAATTATTACATCGTCCGCTCCAACGCCCTCGAGGACAACACCGTCCTCTATAAGGTCGAAAACGGCCGCCGGAGCTCGATCGCTCCGAAGGGTACGCCGCCGCGGACCTACGGCGTGAACCACAAGGTGACTCTCGGCGACTGGCACACCCTGCGCGTGACGTTCCAGGGCCCGCTGTTCACGGTTTACTACGACGGCAAGAAGATGTTCGAGGTCGAGGACCATACCTTCTCGGAAGCCGGCAAAGTGGGACTGTGGACAAAGGCGGACAGCGTCACCCACTTCGATGATTTCCGTGCGACTGGCCGCTAGCGCAGGCGGCGGCGTCCGGGAACTGCTCACGGCGCTGATCATGGCGTCACTCCTGCCGGATGCTCGGGCGGCGGCCGACCACGTGGTCCACGCCGCCCGGGCCGTCCGGGCGCCCGTGACCGGCGGCTCGATCGGCGGGTGAGAGCGGCCCACCGCAGTTCGCGCCCGGTGAGGGAAAACGGCATCGGGGGCGCCATTCCGCCGATTCCGTCTTGATTTTCCATTCCGTTGCGTCTAAATTTCTTGGTGACTGAGCACCCACACTGAACTCGAGGAGGGAGCACACCATGGCAGTAGCCGTAAAGAAGATCAAGCTCTGGCGAGTTGAAGTGGAGAATAAGCCGGGCGTGCTGGCGGCGGCGCTGGAGCCGCTGGCGGGCGCCGGAGCGGATCTCCAAATCGTTATGGGTTACCGGATCCCAGGAACCGAGAACAAGGCGGCGATCGAGGTCTTCCCGGTTTCCGGCAAGAAATCCAAGGACGCCGCGGGAAAGGCGGGTCTGGCCGAATCGGCGATCCCGACCTTGCTTGTCGAGGGTGACAACAAGCCCGGCCTGGGGCATACCGTCGCCCAAGCGATCGCGGCGGCGGGCATCAACATCGCCTTTTTCATCGCCCAGGTGGTTGGCCGGCGGTACTCGGCCGTGGTCGGTTTCGAGAGCGACCCTGACGCCCGCAAAGCTTCGGCGATCATCAAGAAGGTAACGGCCCCGCGCCGGGCGGCGAAGAAGGCAGCCAGGCGCAAGTAGCTCGGTTGTCAGCGCCGCTTCAGCGGGCACAACCGGTGAAGAGGGGGACCTTTGTCCCTCAAGCTCCACCGGCGGCGAAGTAGCCGGCCCCGACGCGGAATCCGTGGTGCCAGGCCGCCGGCGCGAGCCAGTAGAGGGCTGAGGAAAGCAGCGTCTGGAGCAAGGCCAGGCCGAAGACGCTGGGCACGCGCCGGAACAGCCGGCATGAGATGGCGCCCCAAAGCAGCGTCGCCGGCGCAAGAACCGGATTTGGCAAGTGGACGAGGGCGAACAAGACACCCGCCGCCAGACACGCAGAGCGGTCGGAAGCCGCCGCCCGGCATAGCGGCTTGGCCACGACGTTCTGGTAAAGCAACTGCTGGACGGCCGCCCACCAGAAATACAGAAACCCGCTCCACCACGACGCTACGCTCAGCGACCGGGCCCCCGCCGCCCAAACGAGCGCTGCCGCGGCCCCGATCAGGCCCCATCGCCAGCGGCGGCAGGCTTCGGCGAACGTCCGGGGCGCCAGGCCGAGCGACGCCGGCGTCTCGCGCCGCACCCGAAAAACCGCGATCACGGCCAATAGCAGAATTCCAGCCAGCACCGGCGACCACGCCCGGTCGCGGACCCAAAGGTACACGGCGACCCCCGCGGTAAACACGACGGCCTGGAGTTTGTCCCTCACCGGCGCAGCCCCGTCCATCTATTTCAAACTAGCTTGGCAAAGAACCGCCGTGAACTCGCAGGAAACGGCGCTTCGCCCCGGCCGGTGGGATACAATCGCCGGAGGATGGCTGCCCTGACCAGATCGCTGTGCGCTGTGGTGCTCCTCGCCGCGGCGGCGCCTGGGCACGATTTCTGGATCGAACCCTCCTGCTATCACGTCCAGGAAAGCGCCCTGGTGGCGCTTCACCTCAGGGTGGGCATGCAGTTCGAGGGCGAACCGGTAGCCCGGAACGCGGAATTGACGCGCCAGTTCGTGGTCGCCGGGGCCCGAAGCGAATCGCCGGTCGCCGGCGAAGACGGCGCCGAACCGGCGGGCTGGTTCCGAGCCGGAGCTCCGGGCGTCTACGTGGTGGGCTACCGGTCGAACCGGAAGTTCATCGAGATCGAGCCGAAGCACTTCCAGGAGTATCTCGAGGAAGAGGGCATGGGGGAGATCATTGAGAGGCGCCGCCAATCGGGCGAGGCCGACATGCCCGGCCGGGAGTGGTATTCCCGCTGCGCCAAGCTCCTGGTAGAAGTGGGCGGCGGCCGGGACGGTTACGAGCGGGTCCTCGGCTTTGAACTCGAGTTGATTCCGGAGAAGAACCCCTACGCTCTCCAGCCGGGCGATGAGCTTCCTATCAGGCTGCTGTTCCGCGGCCGGCCTCTGGCGGGGGCCCTGATCGAGGCGGAGGCCAAAGGCCGGCCCGAGGCCAGGCGGCAGGCGCGAACCGACGCCCATGGCCGCGCCGTCATCCGGCTTCCAGCAGCGGGTCCGTGGCTGCTGGCCGTAGTCCACGTGGAGCGGACCCCGCCGGGCCGCCAGGCCGATTGGGAAAGCTGGTGGGCCTCATTGGTCTTCGACCTGCCCGGGAGGCGCTGAGGCTGCCCGCCATCCGGGTTGCAGAAGGGGTGACGGCGGTTTTGCCACAATGGAAATAGGAGTCCGGTATGCGGGAATCAGGTGGCAGGGCAGCGGAGACACGGCGAGGCTCCGCGCTCACACGGACCATCGTCCTGGTGGCGGTCCTGGCCGGCGTGGCCGGCGTTGTCTGGTACACGGTGGGCCGCATCAAGGAACTCAATCGCCAGTTGGCGGCTTCCGAACGCCGCGCCGCGGAGATGAACGAGCGTCTGAGGGAGTACTCGGCGGAACTCGAAGGGGTGATCGAGCGGGCTCGCGAGGCCCGGACCCGGGCGGAAGTAGCGGAGAAGCGGGCGCAAGAAACGGAAGAGGCGCTGCGGAAGACCGAGCAGCAGGCCGAGTCGGCGGCGCGGCAACGGAACCGGGCCAAACAGGAAGCGATGGCCGCCCAGGCCGAAGCCCTTCGGGCCAGGCGGCAAGTCGAAGAGATCCGGCGGCGCCGGGAGGCCGAACTGGACCGGATGCAACAGGCTCTCAACAAGATCGCCCCCACCCGCCGCACACCCTCCGGCATGGTCCTCACGTTGGCCGATTCCCAGTTCCGCTTCGACTTCGACAGCGCCAAGCTGCGGCCGGAGAATCGCGAGAAGCTGGCCCGAATCGCTGGGGTACTGCTGGCCAGCGAGGGTTATCGGCTCTTCATCGACGGCCACACCGACGACATCGGCACGGCGGAGTATAATCAGAAGCTTTCGGAAAGACGGGCCAAGGCGGTGCGCGACTACCTGGTGAAGGCAGGTATCCCGCCGGAATTGATCGAAGTGCGGGGTTTCGGCAAGACCCAGCCGCTCGTCAAGGCGAAGACGAAAGAAGCCCGGGCCAAGAACCGGCGCGTCGAGATCGGCATCGTCGATACGATCATCCATTATGAACGGGCGGTGCGCCGGTAGCCGGCTTCGCGCCATGCTGCCCTGGCCGGACCGCCTGCACCCGTAACTGTGGCGCCGCGGCGCCCGAATCTTCGATTCACGGGAGGACTTCAACTTTATGTCGAGCTACTACCATGAGGACGACCTGGCCCGGTTCGCCGAGATCGGCGCGGCGGCCCCGGAACTGTGGCAGAAGTTCCAGCAGTGGTATTCGGCGGTTTTCACCGAAGGCGCCTTGACGGCCCGGGAAAAGAGCCTCATCGCATTGGCCGTGGCCCACGCCGTCCAGTGCCCCTACTGTATACACGCCTACACGGAAGACTGCCTGGAAAAGGGCGCCGACGTGACCCAGATGACCGAGGCGGTGCACGTGGCGGCGGCCATCCGCGGCGGGGCGAGCCTGGTCCACGGGGTGCAGATGCGCAATATGGCGCAGAAACTTAGCATGTGAAACGGACGAAGGAATATAGAGTGTAAAGGAGGGGTGGTAGTTGTCCACGCTGATCAGCCGTCAGCATCCGCTGGCCTCCCCGGCGGAACAGTTGCGTATTCTGAACCAGCCGGAGGGGCTGAAGCCGTTCCGTGAGGCCCTTGCCGCTTCGGGTCTCTACCCGCTTACTGCGACCGGCATCCAGATCTTCCAGGTGAACGTCGGCAAGCTGTGCAATCAAGCTTGCAAGCATTGCCACGTGGATGCCGGACCGGACCGCAAAGAGACCATGTCCCGGGAAACCGCCGAGCTGGTGATCGAGAAGCTGGCCTCCACCGACATTCCGATCCTGGCCATCACCGGCGGAGCGCCCGAGCTGAACCCGAACTTCCGGTTCCTGGTCACGGAAGCGCGGCGGCTGGGGCGCCACGTGATGGACCGGTGCAACCTCACCGTGCTGCTGCTGCCCTCGCAGCGGGATCTGGCCGAGTTCCTTGCCCGGCACGAGGTCGAGATCGTGGCCAGCCTGCCTTACTACACGGCCGAGCGCACCGACGCCCAGCGCGGCGAGAAGGTCTTCGACAAGTCGATCGAAGCGCTGAGACTGCTGAACGGCCTCGGCTACGGCCAGCCGGACTCGAAACTGAAGCTCAACCTGGTCTATAACCCGGTCGGGGCCTTCCTGCCGCCCGAGCAGCAGGCCATCGAAGCCGACTTCCGCCGGGAACTCGAGCGCCGGCACGGCGTGGTCTTCCACCACCTGTTCACGATGACCAACATGCCGATCAGCCGGTTCCTCGACTTCCTGATCCGGAGCGGCAACTACGGCCACTACATGCAGAAGCTGGTCCGCGCGTACAACCCGCAGGCCGCCGCGGCGGTGATGTGCCGGTACACGCTCTCGGTCGGCTGGGACGGCAGGCTGTATGACTGCGATTTCAACCAGATGATCGGGCTGCCGGTCGATCACGGCGCTCCGAGCCACCTGCGGGACTTCGACTACGAGGCGCTGAAAGCCCGGCGGATCGTGACCGGCCAGCACTGCTACGGCTGTACGGCCGGGGCCGGCTCCTCCTGTGGCGGGGCCACCGCTTCCTGAACCGGGAGCAGCCCGCCGGCGCGCTGCAGAGTGGCCGCGGAGGCGCCGCTCCTGCGACCATCTGTAGAGACGCCATGACCACGATCACGCATCTGGAATGCTCCGGCTGCCGGCGGCGTTACGAGGCCGGCCGCGTCTGGGGGCTCTGCGAGTGCGGCGAACCGCTGCTCGTGCGCTACGACCTGGAGAAGGCCCGGCGGAGCTGGAACCGGGCCTGGGTGGCCAACGGCCCTTCGTCGATGTGGCGCTACCAGCCGGTGCTGCCGCCGCGCCGGAGCTCGATCGTCTCCCTGGGCGAGGGCTTTACTCCACTGCTCCGCTCGCGCCGGATCCACCGGCGCCTCGGCTGCGAGAACCTTTGGTTCAAGGACGAGGGCCTGAACCCGACCGGATCCTTCAAAGCGCGGGGCATGGCCTGCGCGGTGTCGATGGCGGTCGAGCTGGGGGCCAGGAAGCTGGCGGCCCCCTCGGCGGGCAATGCCGCGAGCGCCCTGGCCGCCTACGCCGCGGCGGCCGGCCTGGAGGCCCATATCTTCATGCCACGGGACGTTCCTCAGGCCAACTACCTCGAGTGCCGGGCCTACGGGGCGCACGTGACCCTGGTGGACGGGCTGATCAGCGACTGCGGCCGCATCGTCGCCGAACGCCGGGACGAAGAGGGCTGGTACGACGTCAGCACGCTCAAAGAGCCCTATCGAATCGAAGGCAAGAAGACCATGGGCTACGAGGTGGCCGAGCAGTTCCACTGGGAGCCGCCGGACGCCATCTTCTACCCCACCGGCGGCGGCGTTGGGCTGATCGGTATGTGGAAGGCCTTCGAGGAGCTGGAAGCTTTGGGCTGGATCGGGGTCAAGCGCCCGAAGATGATCGCCGTGCAGGCCGAGGGCTGCGCCCCGGTGGTCCGGGCCTTCGAAGAGGGGAGCGAGCGTTGCCGCCCATGGGAAGCGGCGTCCACGGTAGCCGCCGGCCTGCGCGTACCGAAGCCCCTGGGCGACGCCTTGATCCTGCGCGCCTTGCGCGACAGCGGCGGCTGCGCCGTGGCGGTAAGCGACGCCGAACTGATGGATGCCGGAGTGGAGCTGGCCTCGGAAGAGGGAATTTACGCAGCGCCCGAGGGAGCGGCCTGCGTGGCGGCGCTCGGGAAACTGCTGGCCAAGGGTTTCCTCAAGCCCGGCGAGCGGATCGTGATCTTCATCACCGGCAGCGGGCTGAAGTATCCCGAAGCCTACGGCACGCGATTCCCGCGCCCGCAAGGGGGAGAGCAAGACAAGCTCGGCGGCTTGATCACACCTCGCTAGAGGGCTGGCCCGCCTTTGCGGGAAGCCACCGTTCGAGGACATGCCGGAGCGATGCTGCGGTCACCGGCTTGCTGATGTAATCGTCCATGCCGGCTTTGAGACAGAGCTCCCGGTCACCGTCCATTGCCCGGGCGGTCATGGCGATGATCACGGTGTGGCGACGGCCGTTCTCCTGTTCCCGGATCCGCCGGGTGGTTTCCAGCCCATCCATACCGGGCATGTTGACGTCCATCAGCACGAGGTCATAGTGGTTCTCCGCCAGACGGCGAATCGCCTTTTCGCCGGAGTCCACGCATTCGACCTCGCAACCGAGTCGAGTAAGCATCTTTTCGGCTACCAGCCGATTCACGCGGTTGTCCTCGACCACGAGCACTCTTCGCCGATACTGTAGCGATTCGGCCGGCCTGGCTGTGGCCTTGTCCGGAGCGTGGGTCTGTTCGGCGGCTTCGAGCAACGGGAGCGTAAACCAGAAAGTGCTGCCCCGGCCGGGCTGGCTGTCGCAGCCGATCTCTCCTCCCATCATCTCCACCAGGCGCTTGGAGATCGCCAGCCCCAGGCCGGTGCCGCTGAACCGGCGCGCCGGCGACGTATCGGCCTGGACGAACTCTTCGAATATCTGGCTCACGCGGTCCGGGGGGATGCCGATACCCGTGTCACTGACGGTGAAGCGGAGCTTCCGGTCTTCGGCGGATGCCGGCGCCGGCTCCACGGTAACCGTGACCGAGACCCCGCCCTCTTCGGTGAACTTGATGGCGTTGCCGACCAGGTTTACGAGCACCTGGCGGACACGGCCCTCGTCGCCGACCACCCGGGGCGGCACTGCGGCGTCCACCGAAGTGGCCAGGCGAAGCCCTTTCTCGCGGGCATGGGCGATGAGCAAGGTCACGACGCCGCGCAGACAGAGACGTACATCGAAGGGAGCGCGGATAATCTCGAGACGTCCGGCCTCCAGCTTGGAGATGTCGAGAATGTCGTTGACGATCCGCAGCAGCGACTCCGCGGAGCTCTTTACCGTGAGCGCCCAGTGGCGCTGCTCGTCACTCAAGTTCGTGCAAAGCAGCAGCTCGCTCATACCGATGATGCCCGTCATCGGGGTACGCAGTTCGTGGCTGATGGCGGCGACGAACCGGCTCTTCGTTTCGGTGGCCTCGCGCGCGGCCGCCAGGGCGAGCGCCAGTTCGTCGTTCCGCCGCCTGATCTCCTCGGCCTTGGCTTCGAGCTCCTCCTCGGCAGCCCGGCGCTCGGTGATGTCTTTGGCCACGGCGTAGAGGAGGCGGGTCTCCGGAGACGAGCGCGCCGCCCAAAGCAACCAGCGGTAGGAGCCGTCCTTGGCTCGAAAACGAGCCTCGAACCCGTCGATGGCGGTTCCCGAGAGCGCACGCTTGAGGGCCTCCTTCGTCTTGTCGGCATCGTCGGGATGCACGAGCTCGTAGAGGCTGAGGCGTTTCAGCTCCTCGGTCGAATAACCCAAGGTGCGCCGCCAGGCCGGATTCATCTCCACGAGGAAACCCTCGGGACCCACGACGCACAGCAGGTCAAGGGAAAGGTTGAAGAGCCGTTCCCTCTCTTCCTCGGCGCGCCGGCGCTCGGCGGCGAGTTCAGCGATCTGCCGGGCGCGCTCGCGGCTTTTCTGGGTCAAGTGAACCATGCCGCCGAGCATGGCCGTGACGACAAAACCGAAGACGAAGATCGTCTCGGGAAGCGGCGATTCGAACGACTCGAGCCACTGGGTGGTAGGCCAGACCTCGAGGCGGGGCGTGGCGTCGAAGATCCGGGTGGTTCGCTCCCGCAGCCACACGCTTCTCAAATAGTGGCCGCGCTCCGGCTCGCGATCCCGCCGGTAGACGAGGTCGTTCTCGTCGTAGATCGCCATGGAGAAGAGGCGGCTGCCGGGCTCGTCGGCAAGGATCTCGTCGATCAGTGCCGCGGTGTCGATCACGGCGCTGACATAGCCTCGAGGCCGCCGCGCGGAGGGGAACGGAACGTAGACCTCCATTCCGTGGCTTCCGGAACTCATGTCACGGTGCATGATGGCGAAGCCGAGCTCCTGCGCTTCGCGGTGCACACTGTCGCAGTTCACGCCGCCGCGCTCGTCCCGGGGCGGGAACCGGCCTTCGTAAGCGGGCAGGGTCTTCTTCCAGAGTAGACGGCACTGCGCCGAGCGCCGGGTGACCTCCACGAAACCGGGATGGCGGGCCAAGAAATCTTCCGCCCACTCGGCAAACGAGCCGGCGGGCTCGCCGGCGCCGAGCGGAGCCGCCGGCAACTCCACCGACAAGGAAGAGACCGCTCCAATCACCCGGGCGTGCAGAATACTGGTGAAGCGGTCCGCTTCGTGGTCGAGCTGCTCATCGGTCCAGGCGTGGCGTTCGTAAGCCACCACCTGACAGAGGCTGATCACCACCATGAGGCTGGTCGCGCCGATCCCCAGCGGCGCCCAAGGGAAGCGGACGGGCTCCCGGCGGTGTCGCGCGGCGCTGATCACCGCCGTCAGGGCCAGCCCGAGAATCACGAACCCGCCGCCCACGTGCACGTTGATCGGAGTTACGGGACCGTGCCGGGGCAGCCAGGTGCTACCTGTCGCACCGAGCGTGATCGCCACCAGCCCGGTGGCGGCAACCACAAGAGACAACAGAATGCCGGCAACCGAGGCCCAGGCCTTGTCCCAGTAAGGAGAAAGCAAGAAGACAAGGCCGACGATCAGAAGACAGATTGCGGATTCCAGTCCCACGGCCACCGCAGGCGGGCCGTTCTCGGACGGCAGGCGCGTGAAAAGCTGCGAGAGGAGCTGCAACCCCTTGCTTTCCCCGTGTGCCGCCGCAAAGCCGGCGGACAGGGCTACCGCGAGCCCGACCGCCAATGTCGCTCGGCTCCACCCACGTACGGCCAACAGCAAACCGACCGCCGCAAGCAGCAGCCCCCCCGCTATTTCGGGAGCGACGGGGACCGGAGTCCAAAAGAAACGAACCAGTTGCGGATGCCTGGTGATGCCGGCCGCCAGCGATCCAGCGGCGACTATGATCCCAGCAGCCGCGGCAAGCTTCACCCAGCGAAGATCCGGGCCGGTGGCGGGTTTTCCAGAGTCGGCGGCCATGTTACCCCGCGGGCTCTCGCATCGTGCTCCGCCTGATAGAGAATCGGTAGGCGCCGTGGCCGGACACTCTCCTATTATTTACCAGGCTCCGCTCAACAATATCGGCAGCGGAGCGGAAAATCCTGAAGCGCCGGGGCCGCCCGACCGTCAAGTCCTGCTACTCGGAAAGCAACTCGACAATCCGGTCCGGATCGTTGGCTACGACGACGGGCTTGTTGGCGAACCGGCCGCGCACAGGCCGCCCGTCGGCCGCTTTCAACTGGCCGGTATGGTAGCGGTGGACGTAGTCGGGATCCTTGAGCAGGTTGCCGGTCAGGACGGCCACGACGTCGGCCTCCTGGTCGATTACGCCGGCCGCGGTGAGCTTGCGGATGCCCGCCAGGGTCGCCGCCGAGGCCGGCTCGCAGCCGATCCCGGCCCGGCCGATCTGGGCCTTGGCGTCCGCGATCTCCTCCTCGGAAACCTGCTCGACGACGCCGTTCGACTGTTCGATCTCGTGCCAGGCCTTCGGCCAGGAAACCGGCGCGCCGATGCGGATGGCGGTGGCCAGCGTCTCCGGGCGCCGCTCCGGTTCGAAGCCGCCGGGCCGTGGGGCCTTCATGAAGCGGTAGAAGGGCGCGGCGCCCTCGGCCTGGATCACGGCCAGACGGGGCAGGCGCGGAATGAAGCCGAGGTCGCGCAGCTCGCGGAACGCCTTGCCCAGGGCGGAGACGTTGCCCAGGTTGCCGCCGGGCAGCACCACCCAGTCCGGCGGGCGCCAGTCGCGCTGGTCCATCATCTCGATGGCGATCGACTTCTGGCCTTCGATCCGGAACGGGTTGATCGAGTTCAGCAAATAGATGCCCAAGCGCTCGGCGAGGGTGCGGACCAGGGCCAGGATCTGGTCGAAGTTCGCCTCGACTTGAAGCGTCAGGGCGCCGTACTCGAGCGCCTGGGCGAGCTTGCCCAAAGCGATGTTGCCGTGGGGCACGAAGACGATGGGCTGCAGGCCGGCCGCCGAAGCATAGGCGGACATGGATGCCGACGTATTGCCGGTGGAGACGCAGGCCACCCGGCGCATGCCGAGGCGAATGGCCTGGGAGGCCCCGCAGGTCATGCCGTTGTCCTTGAACGAACCGGTGGGGTTGAAGCCCTGGTGCTTGAAGGCGATGTTCTTCAGCCCGCCGTAGGCGGCCGCCTTCGGGGATTCGAGCAGCGGCGTGTTGCCCTCGCGCAAAGTCACGACGTTGCCGAAGTCGTCGAGGAAGGGGATCAGCTCCCGGTAGCGCCAGACGCCGCTCTGCTCCAGCGGCGCATTGCTCATGCGGCGTTCCCGGAAGACGCGTTTCAGGCGCTCCGGATCGAGCGTCCACTCCGAATAAGCCACCTCGAGCAGGCCGCCGCAGGACGGGCAGTTGTAGATCACCTCGGTCACCGGATACCGCTTCCGGCAGGCCTTCTCGAAACAGACAAGATGGGCGGGCATGAAACCTACGATTATAGGGGAGTGGCGGCTGAAAGAATGAAGCGGACGATGCTGGCGGTTCATCTCGAGAACGGAACGGTCTCGGTGCGCGAGGTTCCCCTGCCGAGGCGGCGGCCTGGGTTCGCCCTGATCCGGGTCCGGGTAGCCGGCATCTGCAACACGGACCTCGAGCTCCAGCGCGGCTACTACGGCTTCCGGGGACGGCCCGGGCACGAGTTCGCCGGTGAGGTGGCGGCGGCGGATTCTCCGCACTGGGTGGGCAAGCGGGTAGTAGGGGAGATCAATCTGGCCTGCGGGAAGTGCGAGTGGTGCCGCCGGGGGCTGGGACGGCACTGCCCGAAACGCACCGTCCTCGGCATCGTGAAGCATCCCGGGGCCTTCGCCGAGTACCTGACGCTGCCCGAAGCCAACTTGCACCGCGTGCCGCGCGGCGTGCCGGACGAGCACGCGGTCTTCACCGAGCCGGTGGCGGCGGCGTGCGAGATTCTCGAGCAGGTGCGCATCCGGAAGGGGGCGGGCGTGGCCGTGCTGGGAGACGGAAAGCTCGGCCTGCTGATCGCCCAGGTGCTGGCGGCCCGCGGAGCGCGCGTGCGGGTCTACGGCAAGCACAGTAAGAAGATGGCGATCGCCGAACGGGCGGGCATCGAGACCGAGCGGGCGGGCAAGCGGCTGCCGGAGAGGACCTGGGACTGGGTGGTGGAGGCCACGGGGTCCGAGCACGGACTGGAGGCGGCGATCCGGATGGCGCGGCCGCGGGGCACGGTGATCCTGAAATCCACTGTCCACGGCCTGCCGCGCTGCGATACGGCGCGCGTCGTGGTGGACGAGCTCACCCTCGTCGGCTCCCGCTGCGGTCCGTTCCCCCCGGCGCTGAAGCTAATCCGGGGCGGCGTGCTGCGGCTCGACGAGATGATCACGGCGCGATATCCGCTGGCCGAGGCCCCGGCGGCCTTCGCCCACGCGGCGCGGCCGGGGGCGCTGAAGGTGCTGCTGGTTCCGCCGGGCGGCTAGGCGGCGGGTGGCGGGGCGCTACCGCAAAACGGGTTTGCCAGCGGGTTGCTGCTGGGTGAGGCAGTGGATCGTGCCGAGGCCGAGGACGAGGTCGCGGCTGTAGATGCCGACCACCTGCCGGCCCGGGAAGCACCGCGCCAGTACGTTCAACGCCCGGCAGTCGTTCGGATCGCTGAAAACGGGAACCAGCACCACCGAGTTGGCGATATAGAAGTTCGCGTAGCTGGCGGGCAGGCGCTGACCCTTGAAGTAGACCGGTTCGGGCATGGGCAGTGGGATGACGCGCAAGGGGCGGCCGGCGGCGGTGGAGGCCCGCTTCAGCCTTTTGAAGTTCTCCCGCAGCGGCTCGTAGTTCGGATCGCTGCGGTCCCGCTCCACCGCGGCGACGACGGTACCCGGCGAAGTAAAGCGGGCGATGTCGTCGATGTGGCCGTGGGTGTCGTCGCCGGCGATGCCGCGGCCGAGCCAGACGGTGCGCTGGACGCCAAGGAATTGCCGGAAAGCCGCTTCCCAATCGGCCTTCGAGAAGCCCGGATTGCGGGCCTGCACCGGGCTAAGCAGGCACTCCTCGGTGACCAGCGCCGTGCCGCGGCCATCGACGTCGATGGCCCCTCCTTCGAAGACGATCCCGGTCTCTACCTGCGGGATGCCCAGCTTGCGGGAGACGAAGCCGGGGACGCGGTCGTCGAGCTGCCAGTCCGAGTACTTGGCCCAGGCGTTGAATTTCCAGTTGGTGATCGAGACGCGGCCGGCGCGGTCCGTGACGAAGATCGGCCCGGAATCGCGCAGCCAGCCGCGGTTGGTCGGGCAAAAGTAGAACTCGACCGAGGGGGCCAGGGCGCCGGCGGCGCGGAGGGTTCGCCTGGCCTTCTCGGCGTGATCGCGGTCCTGGACCAGGATGCGGACCTTCTCGTACGGGGCCAGGCGCCGAACGATCTCGGCGTAGACCCAACGGATGGGAGCGAACTTGCCCGGCCAGTCGGTCCGTTCATGGGGCCAACCGATCCAAGTAGCTTCGTGGGGCTCCCACTCGGCCGGCATCCGGAGCGCCCCGGGTCGGGAAGATCTCATGAATCCAGCCACCTCGCCGTGAGGCCCCCGTAAGCGTCCACGCGGCGGTCGCGCAGGAACGGCCAGTTGCGCCGGACCTCCTCGATGCGGGCCGGGTCGCACTCGGCGATGAGGGTTTCCTCGCGGTCCACCGGGGCTTCGGCGACGATTTCGCCGAAGGGGCCGGCCAGGAAGGAAGAACCCCAGAACTCCAACTGCTCGCCGCCGGAACCCTCGACGCCGGTGCGGTTCACCGCCGCCACGTAGACGCCGTTGGCGATGGCGTGCGCCCGCTGGATGATCTGCCAGGCCTCGCGCTGGCCGGCGCCGGACTCCTCTTTCTCGGACGGGTGCCAGCCGATGGCCGTGGGGTAGAAGAGGATCTGCGCCCCCTGCAGCGCGGTGAGGCGGGCGGCCTCGGGATACCACTGGTCCCAGCAGACCAGCACGCCGATGCGGGCGTAGCGCGTGGCGAAGGTGCGGTAGCCGGTGTCGCCGGGGGTGAAGTAGAACTTCTCGTAGTAGAGCGGATCGTGGGGGATGTGCGACTTGCGGTAGAGGCCGAGCAGCTCGCCGCCGGCGTCGATGACGACGGCCGTGTTGTGGTAGAGGCCGGGCGAGCGGCGCTCGAAGAGGGAGCCGACGATGACCACGCCGAGCTCGGCGGCCAGGCGCGAAAGCCGCTCGGTGGTAGGTCCGGGCACCGGCTCGGCCAGATTGAAAAGCGACGCGTCCTCGACCCGGCAAAAGTACTCGGTGTGGAACAGCTCCTGGAGGCAGACGATCTGGGCGCCGTGTCCGGCGGCTTCGCGGATGCGCCAGGCGGCCTTCTCGGTGTTCTCGGCGGGGTCGGCGGAACAGGCCATCTGAATGAGTCCGACGCGGAACGGCAATGCGGCTCGAGCGCTCATCTCCCCTATCTTCGCAGAGCGGCCGCCGGCTATAGAAGCCCGGCAAACTCGGCGAGCAGGCGTGCGAGAGCGTCTTCCACCCGCCGGCCGGCCTCGAGGACCTCGGTGTGGGAAAGCGGCTCAGGGGAGAGTCCGGCGGCCAGGTTCGTCACGCAGGAGATGCCCAGGATCTCGATGCCCATCTGGCGGGCGGCGATCACCTCCTGGACGGTGGACATGCCCACGAGGTCGGCTCCGATCGTGCGCAGGAAGCGGATCTCTGCCGGCGTCTCGAAGTTCGGGCCCAAAACGGCGGCATAGACGCCCTCTGCAAGCTCCATCCCGCACCGGGCCGCCGCCTCGCGGGCGAGCGACCGCAGCCGAGGCGAATAGGCCTCGGACATGTCCACGAAGCGCGTCCCGAACGCTTCGGCCCCGGCTCCGGCGAGGGGACTGGCGGCTTGCAGGTTCAGGTGGTCGCGGATGAGAACGAGTGAGCCGGGCGCCAGCGCGGGATTCACCGCCCCGGCGGCGTTGGTCACTACGAGCATGCCGGCGCCCAGTTTGCCCAGAACCCGCACGGCGAAGGCGGCATCGGCGGCGCTGAAGCCCTCGTACAGGTGAACGCGGCCGCAGAGGGCGAGAACACGCCTGCCCCGGACGCGGCCGGCGATCAAGCGGCCCGGATGTCCCGCGGCGGCCGACCGGGGCCAGCCGGAGATCCGGGAAAACGGGATGCTGGCATCCACCTCCAGGAACCGTGCGGCCCCGCTGAGGCCGCTGCCGAACAAGACGCCGAAATCGGGGCGCGGGACGCCCTGGGCTCGAAGAAAGAGCGCAGCGCGCTCGATGCGGTCTGCTAGTTCGGCTATCCCACCACCTCGAGAATCAAGTTGGTCTCATCCGGCGGCTGATTCGAGATCCGGAAAGCGTCTTCGACCTGCTCGGCCGCCTCGTCGAGCCGCTCCTCGCTGGTGTAATAGAGCCGGCACAGCACGGCGCCTTCGTCGACTTTCTGACCGACCTTCACTTCGAGGATGACGCCGACGGCCGGATCGATCGTCTCGTCGCGGGACTCGCGGCTGGCTCCGATCATGCCGGCGGCCACGCCGATGTCGTGGGCGTCGATGCCGGTGACGAAACCCGTCCGGGGGCTCAGGATTTCGCGGGCGCCCATGGCGTTGGGCAGCAGGTCGAAGCGATCCAGCACCTGGGGGTTGCCGCCCTGGGCTTCGATGACCTCTTTGAACTTCTGGTAACCCGAGCCGTCCAGCAGTTTCGCCTGGGCCATCTCGCGCGCCTCACCGATGGTGGCCGTGACCTCGCCGAGGAAGATCATCCGGGCGGCCAGCTCGAGTGACAGGGCCGTCAAGTCGGTCGGACCGACGTTCTGCAGCGTTTGAGACGCTTCCATGACCTCCAGCGCGTTGCCGATGGCGTAGCCGAGAGGCTGGTTCATATCGGTGATCAGCGCCTGGACGCGCTTGTCCGAGCGGCGGGCGATGGCCACCATCATCTGTGCGAGACGGCGGGCTTTCACCTGGCGCCGCAGCCCCCCGCCGGAGCCGACCTTGATATCGACCACGCTGGCGTCGAGAGCGGTGGCGAGCTTCTTCGCCATTACGGAGGCGGCCATGAGCGGTACGGACTCCACAGTGGCGGTGTTCTCGCGCAGCACCCGCAGCCGGGCGTCGGCAGGAACCATATCGGGGCTGCCGGCCGAGTAAGCCAGGCCCACCTGGTTCAACTGCGTACGGAGTTCGTCCGTGCTGAGGTCGGTCCGGAAACCGGGGATCGATTCCAGCTTGTCGAGGGTGCCGCCGACCGCTCCAAGAGCCCGCTCAGCGAGCATCGGCACCACGACGCCCGCCGAGGCGGCCAGGGGTGCGGCGATCATCGCCGTTTTGTCCCCGACGCCGCCGGTAGAGTACATATCGACTTTGACGCCGGGTACCGCGGACAGGTCGAGAGGGACGGCAGTTTGCAGCAAGTGGTTCGTCAGCGCCGTCACTTCGGCGTCGGACATGCCGGAGAAATAGACGGCCATCAAAAAGGCGGCCATCTGGTAGTCCGGCACCTCATTGCGGGAGTAGGCTTCGAGGAGCGCGGTCAGCTCCTCCGGGGCAAGTTCCTCCCCATCCCGCTTACGCTGGATCAAGTCGACTATACGCATGGGACAAATGACAGCGTACCATCTTTTGTAGTTGATAGTAAAGGACTTTTCCAGATCCTCCGGCTGCGCCTCGGGGCAACGACCGCCGGCGCGCGACGAGGCCGGCTAAGGTTGAGGCGCAAGCGGCGGACGGAACTCGATGGCGGTGACGACGCCCCGGGTTGCAGTGGCTGGGTCGGTGTGTTCGGCGTATTCCACCCTCACCTCCCGGCTCGAGGGTCCGCAAGCGAATGGGAACGACACGGCGCCGGCGTGGCGCAACTCGACTTTCCGGGGATCGGCGACCAGCAGCGGGAGCCGTCCACCCGGGGTCTCGAGGATCAATCTCGCCTGTTTGCCCAGGCAATCGATGCGGACGAGCCTGCCCGTGGCGGTCCGGTCGCCGCGGGGCGGAAACCAGGCTGCCGGCGTCTCGACCTCGGGACGCGCGCCGAGCGGCACCCAATCCGAAGGCTTTTCGACCAGCCGGATCGCCGCCTCCGCCATCTGCCGTTCTTGGGGCGTTCGCGCCGCCCGCAGCGCGTGCCGGGCCGCCCGGCGGGCTTCCTCCGCACGTCCCGAGCGGTGATAAGCCAGCGCCAAGGCGTGCCAGAAGCTCGACTGCCGGGGCAGCACCCGCACCGCCTGCTCGAAGGCCCTGGCCGCATCGGCGTGGCGCCCTTCGGCGACGGCCTCCAGCCCCAGCAGGAACCACGCTTCGGCATAACGGGGGTTCAATTGGACAGCTTTCTCCAACCGCTGCTGCACCTGTTCCCGCGGAGCTCCTGTCTCCTTCAATAACATGGCGTACTCGAGCCACACACGGGCGTCTTGGGAACCAAGCCGGATGGCCCGGTCGAAGTGCGCCTTGGCGGCGCCGTACTGCTTGCGGCTGAGAGCGAGCAGCGCGCGGGCCGTCTCCACCCTAGGGGAGTCCCGGCGGCGGTGGGCCAGACGGGCCAGTTCGCGCTCGGTGACCTCCCAAGCGCCGAGGGCGAGTTCCAGGCCGAGCAACGCGAGCCGAGCCTGATCCTCGCTCAACTTCTCAACGTGAACGTCGGCGGGGGCCGGGGGATCCCACGCGTACTCCACCGTTGGCCACGCTCCCCGCCGCACATACTGCGCCAAGGCGGCCAACGCCTGCGACAAGTCTTGTTGATACGCGCGGCGAAAGGCCTCGGCCGGGGCGACGCCTTCGGTGAGCATCTCAAACCAATGGGGCGTACGTTCCCGGTAAGGCGGCATGGCCAGGAGCATGTGGACGAGGGCCCAGCTCTGAGCGTAGAAGACGCCCGTGCGGTCGTCATCGGAATAGACGGGCGAGTCGTGGCCGACAGCTTCGAGCGTCCGGCTATCGAGCCACCGCTGGGTACGCAGGACGCGCAGGTGGTTCGGAATCACACGGCCGGCGATGATGCGGTCTTTTTCCAGAACGACCGTCGAATAGAACTCAGCCAGTCCCTCCTCGAGCCACTGAGGCAAGCGGACCGAAGTGTGGTTCAGAACCACGTGCACGTACTCATGCGCCAGGATTCGCCGGCGTTCGGGGGAAGAGGCGTCGACGACGATGTAGTCGGCCTCGGGCGCACCTTGGAAGAAGCCCCGGGTACGGCGCGTAGGCCGATACACGGCAAACTGTTTACTGGAGCGGAACAGGAAGACCTTGACGGGTGGCGTGGCCGGTTGCGCTCCGGAACCGATGCCGGCAAACACCTGGCGGAGCTGTTCGAGCTGCCGCGCGGCGCTGAAGCCGGCTTGTCGGCCGCCGTCGGTGTAGATCTCGAAGTGGGCCGTATCGACCCGCACCCACTCCGCCGCCGCGGCGGGAAGGGCCAGCCAGGCGAGCAAGACAAGCGGAAAGCCCACCCGCCGCCAACGACCGCCCAGGGGGAACCTTCCGGCGCCGACGGGCGGCCTCTCGGGCAAGAGATTCCGGACCAAAGGCGCCATAAGCCTTTCCTACAGGGTCCCCTGCCGGCATTGTACCCCGCGGGCGCGCGCTGCCGGCGCGCAACCACGGCGCCGCCGCGGTCTTGGGGTGACAACTTGCTGTAAATTCGTGCCTTAGCTATGTTCGCCGCGGCGGCGGCGACGGCGCGTGATAATCTGTAGAGAAGTGTCGTCCCCGCTGAACGTTCACCTCGAGCAGTACGACGGGCCGCTCGATCTGTTGCTCGACCTGATCCGCAAACAGCAGATCGACATTCACGACATCCCGATCGCCAAGATCACGGCCCAGTACCTTGAGTACATGGAGCGGGCGGCGGAACTCAACATCGATCTGGGGGCCGAGTTCATCTACATGGCGGCCACGCTGATCCACATCAAGTCGCGCATGCTTCTGCCCCGGGATCCGGCGCTGGCGGAGATGGACGGCGAGGAAGAGGACCCGCGGACCGAGCTCGTCAACCGGCTCCTGGAGCATGAGAAGTTCCGGAACGCGGCCGAGATGCTGAAGCAGAAGCGGCTGCTCGAAGAAGCGTCCTGGTCGAATCCGGCGCTCGAGGAGTTCCTGGCGGACGATGACGGGCCGGGCCTGGCGGTGAGCCTCTTCGACCTGGTGAGAACGCTCCAGGCGGTGCTCGACCGCGCCAAGAACCGGCCGATGTACGAAGTGAAGCCGGACGACGTCAGCGTGCCGGACATGATGATGTACTTGCACGCGGTATTGCGGGCCAAGCCGCGGAACGAAACGATCCCGGTGGTCCGGCTGTTCGAGCAGCAAAAGAGCCGGCGGGCCATGATTTGCCTGTTCCTGGCGATCCTGGAACTGGTGAAGCTGCAGACCGTGGCGGTGGTGCAGGAAGAAGCCTTCGGCGAAATCGTAGTTCGCAGAGGAAGACGGTTCGACGAAACGGCGGCCTCTGAACAGTTCCTGTCGGCGATCCAGGAGGATTACCAGTAACGCGCATGGCGAGCGAGGAAACCACGCCCCCGGCTGAAGTTCAGCCGGACAACGACAGCCATCGAGAAGCTGCGCCGGCTCCAGCAGGAGAGCGAACCGCCGGCCGGGTAGAAACGGGAACATCCGAGGGTCTCGAGACCGGACCGGCTGAGACCCCCGCCGGCCGGGGCGACGGGTTGGCGCCTGAGCAGCTCGCGCTGGAGGTGCGCGCCGGGGATGCGGAGGCGGAGGCCGCGCGGCTGCGGGCCCTGGTGGAGGCGGCGGTCTACGTGACCGAGGAGCCGTTGACGGCCCGGCAGATCGCCGACGCGCTCGAAGCGCCGCTGCCGGAGGTCCAGAAGGCGCTCGCGGAGCTGGTGGAGGAATACTCGCGCGCCGACCACGGCATCGCCATCCGGGAAGTCGCCGAAGGTTACAAGATGGCGACCAAGCCCGAGCATCACGAAGCGATCCGGGCTTTCGTAAAACACTTGCAGAAACCGCTGAAGCTCTCGATGGCCGCACTCGAGACGCTGGCGGTGATCGCCTACAAGCAGCCGATCACGGCGCCGGAGATCATGGAGATCCGCGGCGTGCAGGGGGCCGGCGTGCTCAAGACGCTGCTCGAGCGCAAGCTGATCACCACGGCGGGCCGGAAGAACGTGGTCGGGAGGCCGATCCTGTACAAGACGACCAAGGAGTTCCTGGTGCAGTTCGGGCTGAAGAGCCTCAAGGAGCTCCCGACGCTCAAAGAGTTCGAGGAGCTGGCGCGGGTGGCCCTGGCGGAGGAGGAAGAACCGGAAGGCCCTGCCTCGGCAGAGGAAGCGGCGAGGCGCCGGCAAGAGGCGCCAGCAAAGGAGAGTCAGGCCGCGGCGGAAGGGCCCGCCGAAGAGACCGCGGACGGGGTGGACAGCAAACCTGAGAATCCCGGACCGGAGCTCAAGGGCCCCCAATCGGATACCGGGGACCCCCCCGAAGATCCCTCCACACCCCGGGCCGCCGCCGAAGAGTGAATGGCCGAAGAACGCCTCCAGAAGATCATCGCGCGGGCCGGACTGGCCAGCCGCCGGAAGGCCGAAGAGATGATTCTCGAGGGCCGGGTGACAGTGAACGGCAAGGTGGTTACTGAGCTGGGGACGAAAGCCGACCCGGAGCGCGACCACATCAAAGTAGACGGCAAGCTGATCCGGTCCGGGACCGAGCTCGTCTACATCCTGCTCTACAAGCCGAAGGGGGTGATGACGACGGTCTCGGACCCTCAGGGCCGTCCCACCGTGATCGATCTGCTGGGCAAGAAGGTCAGACAGCGGGTCTACCCGGTGGGCCGGCTCGACTACCACAGCGAAGGCCTGCTGCTGCTCACCAACGACGGCCAACTCGCGGCGCACCTGACGGCGCCCAAGAGCCATGTCGAGAAGGCCTACCACGTGAAGGTGAACGGCTATCTGACACCCGAGCAGGAAGAGAAGTTCCGCTCCGGCGTCCCCATCCACGGCCGCAGGACGGCCCCGGCGGGACTGCGCCTGCTCAAGCGCGGCGCCAACCCCTGGTACGAGGTGACGCTCACCGAAGGGCGGACGCGGCAGATCCGGCTCATGTTCCAACACTTCGGGCGGCTGGTGGAGAAGATCAAGCGGGTGCGCCTGGGTTTCCTGACGTTGGGGAAGCTGAAGCCCGGTGAGTTCCGCACGCTGACGCCCCGCGAAGTGGAACGGTTGCGCAGGCTGTTGCGCAAGAAAGACATGTCGGGCGGAGCCGGGACGAGGAGGTCTCGGGCGGTCCGCGCCAGGCGGTGATCCCCGGGTGGAGTTCGCGTTTCAGTACAATGAAGTACGCCAGCCGAGATGAGCCCTGAAATCGCCGAGCTTCTGCGGACGAGCAAGACGATCGCCGTCGTCGGCCTCTCGAGTAAGCGGCACCGCCCCAGCTACGGGGTTACCGAATACATGCAGCGCCAAGGGTACCGGATCATCCCGGTGAACCCAGGCGAGAGCGAGGTGCTCGGCGAGAAGGCTTATCCCGATCTCGAATCGATCCCCGAGAAGGTGGATATCGTGAACATCTTCCGGCGGTCCGAGCACGTGCCGGAAATCGTGGAGGCGGCGATCCGGATCGGGGCGCGGGCGGTCTGGATGCAGGAGGGCGTCTTCCATCCCGAGGCGGCGCGGAGAGCCGAAGAGGCCGGCCTGTTCGTCATCCAGGACCGCTGCATTCTCAAGGAGCACCGGAAACTCACCTCCTCCGGCGCGGCCGAGGCTGCCGGCTGAGATCGCGGCAAGAAACGCCCTCCCAACGCGTATTGCTTATTGGACTTACGCCCGGAAAAGCGGCCATGGCGCTGCCGGGACCGCCGGATGTGGTAGTCTCGTTCGGCGAAGGAGGAACGATGGAGGGTATTGCGGTTGCGTGGTGGATCTGGACGCTCGGAGGGATTCTGCTGCTGCTGGCCGAGTTCTTGACGCCGGGCGCTTTCTACCAGTTCTTCTTCGGACTGGGGGCGATAGCTGTAGGAGTGCTGGGCGCGCTCGGCCTCGAGCTCAGGTTGCCCCTCCAACTCGGCCTGTTCCTGGTTCTTTCGATCGGCAGCCTGGCGCTCCTGCGCAAGCCGCTGCGGATGCGGTTTGCGGGCGGTCCCGAGGAGCCCGTGGACCAGTTGATAGGAGAAACTGCGATAGCCCTGGGGGAGATCGCCGCCGGAAGTGCGGGCCAGGTGGAGTTTCGGGGATCGGTATGGCAGGCGTGCAACGTGGGTGACACTCCCATCGGCAAGTCCGGGCGCTGCCGGATCGTCGCGATCCACGGCTTGACTCTGGACGTCCGCGCGTAATCGCGTCCCACCGGCTTTTCCGAGCAATACGCAGAAGGAGGAAAAGAAATGGAGATTACGGGAAGTCTTGTTGTTCTCTTTGCCCTGATCCTGTTCGCGGTCATCGTGCTGGCCAAGACGGCGGTGGTGGTGCCGCAACAGAACGCCTACATTGTCGAGCGGCTCGGCAAATATTACGGTACGCTCAACGCGGGCTTCCACGTTCTGATGCCGTTTGTGGATGCAATCCGCTACCGGCTGTCGCTGAAGGAGCAGGCGATCGACGTGCCCGAACAGATCTGCATCACCCGCGACAACGTCCAGGTGGCGGTGGACGGGGTGCTGTATCTGAAGGTAGTCAACCCGGAGCGGGCCGCATATGGTATCGCCGACTACCGGTTCGCCATCAGCCAGCTTGCCCAGACGACCTTGCGCAGCGAGATCGGCAAGATCGACCTGGACAAGACCTTCGAGGAGCGCACGAACATCAACATCGCGGTGGTGAGCGAGCTGGACAAGGCCTCGGAGCCTTGGGGCGTGAAAGTGCTGCGCTATGAGATCAAGAACATCACCCCGCCGCAGGACGTGCTGAACGCAATGGAGAAGCAGATGCGCGCCGAGCGCGAGAAGCGGGCCGCGATCCTGATGTCCGAGGGCGAGCGCGACGCGGCGATCAACCAGGCCGAGGGCGAGAAGCAGCGGGTGATCAAAGAGTCCGAGGCCAAGAAGATGCAGCAGATCAACGAGGCCGAGGGGCAGGGACAGGCGATCCTGACCATCGCCAGCGCCACGGCCGAGGGAATCCGGCGCGTGGGCGAGGCGATCCGCGCGCCCGGCGGACTGGAAGCCGTAAACCTGCGGGTGGCCGAACAGTACATCAAACAGTTCGGCAACCTGGCCCGGGAGGCGAACACGCTGATCATCCCGGCGACGCTCAGCGACCCGGGCGGCTTCATCGCGGCGGCGATGAAAGTGATCCAGACGGTACCGAAAACCGGAGCCGAGGCGTGACGCCGGCCGCCGGCGGGCGGCGCCCCGGGATTTTGGCTAGCGGCGGAGCATGAGTCCCAGCTCCCGAAGCTGCCGCTCGGAAACCTCGCTCGGGGCCTCGCACATCAAATCGGTGGCCTTGGCGGTCTTGGGGAATGGGATGACCTCCCGGATCGAGTTCTCCCCCGCGAGGAGCATCACCAGCCGGTCCAAACCCAAGGCGATGCCGCCGTGAGGCGGGGCGCCGTACTCGAGAGCCCGCAGCAGGAAGCCGAAGCGGCGCTGCGCCTCCTCGGGGGTGAAGCCCAGGGCGGCGAAGACTTTCGACTGGACGTCGCGGCGGTGGATACGGATGGAGCCGGAGCCGAGTTCGACCCCGTTCATCACCAAGTCGTAGGACTTCGCCCGGCAGGCGGCCGGGTCGGTGACGAGCTTGTCCAAGTCGTCGTCGTGGACCGAGGTGAAGGGGTGATGGGCGGCCACCCAGCGCTCCTCGTCCTCGTCCCACTCGAACATGGGGAAATCGACCACCCACAGCAGTTCGAAGCGGGCGGGATCGAGCAGCTTGTGCCGCTCGTTATAGGTCTGCGCGGCATGGACGCGCAGGGTTCCGCACGCCTCGTAGACGGCCTGCTCGGGGCGCCACCTCCTCGGCTTGCCGGCCCAGGTGGCGAGCAGAAGCGCATCGTCCGGGCCGGCTTCGCAGCGCTCGCGGACGGCGCCGATCTCCGCCGGGTTCTTCTCGCCCAGCTTGCGGACGTTGTCGAACACCTTGAGGCCCAGGCTCTCGCCGAAGGCGCGCAGGTCGCCCCGCTGCTTGCCAGTAAGCTGGCCGACGGCGGGGATCTTGACGGCGACCATGGGCAGCCCGTCGCGGGTCAAGCCGGTAGGCTTCATCAGATCGGTGACATCGTAGAAGGGAGGGAAACGCAGGTCGGGCTTGTCGGTGCCGTAGTTGCGCATCGCCTCGGCGTAGCTCATACGGCGGAAAGGGGTCTGGACCTCGAAGCCGGCCACCTCGCAGGCGGCCTTCATCACCGGCTCGATGACCTCGAAGATCCGGTCCGGCTGGACGAAGGACATCTCGACGTCGAGCTGGGTGAACTCGGGCTGCCGGTCGGCGCGGAGATCCTCGTCGCGGAAGCAACGGACGAGCTGGAAGTAGCGTTCGTAGCCGGCGATCATGAGCAACTGCTTGAACAACTGCGGCGACTGCGGCAGGGCGTAGAAGTGGCCGGGCTGCAAGCGGCTGGGGACGAGGTAGTCGCGGGCGCCTTCCGGGGTGGAACGCGTCAGGAACGGAGTCTCGATCTCGTGGAATCCCTGGGCGTACATGTTCTGCCGGATGGCGAAAGAGATCCTGGAACGCAGGATGACGTTGCGCTGCATCCGGGGCCGGCGGAGGTCGATGAAGCGGTATTTGAGCCGGACGTCCTCGCTGACCTCTACGCTGTCCTCCATAGGGAACGGCGGAGTCCGGGAGTCGTTGAGAATCCAGAGGCGATCGGCGTAGACCTCGATCTCGCCGGTGGGCATCTTCGGGTTGACTGTGTCCTCGCTGCGCTCGCGGACGACGCCCTCGACGGCGATGACGTACTCAGGCCGCAAAAGCTCGGCTTTGCGGTGGACCTCGGCGTCCAGATCGGCCCGGAAGACCACCTGGGTCTCACCTTCGCGGTCCCGCAGGTGGATGAAAATCACCCCGCCAAGGTCCCGCCGGCGGTGGACCCATCCCATGAGGACGGCGCGGTTGCCGGCGTCAGAGCGACGGAGTTCTCCGCAGTTGTGTGTCCGGCGCAAATCGCCGAGAAAGTCCAAGTTTACAGAAGATTCCTGTTCAGGCATGGCTGGAAAACCGTTCAATGAGCTGCTCCCTGGTGAGTTCCGTCTGGGCGCCGGACTCCATTTCCTTGAGTATGTAACGGCCGGAGGCGATCTCGTGTTCACCGACGATGAGGGCGAAGCGGGCCCCGGACTTGTTGGCCAGATCCAGGAGCTTCTTGAGCCGACCGCCCACGCCGACTTCGACCGATGCCCCGGACCGGCGCAGCTCGGCGGCCAAGATCCCGGCGACTCTGACAGCCGCTTCGCCCACCGGAGCGATGAAGAGGTCGGGGGAAACCTGCACCCGGGTGCGGCCGGCCTCTTCGAGGACCATTACGAGGCGGTCTTCGCCGATCGAAAAGCCGATCCCCGGGGCGGGCACTTTCGAGCCGAGCTGCTCGGCCAGGCCGTCGTAACGCCCTCCGCCCAAGACGGAGTTCTGCGCCCCAAGGGCGCCGTGCAGGATTTCGAAAGTCGTTCTCGTATAGTAGTCCAGGCCGCGGACCAGCCGCGGGGCGATCGTGTAGGAGACAGCGCGGTCATCGAGACAGGCGCGCACGGTGGAGAAATGTCCCCGGCAGGCAGGGCACAGATGATCGAGCAGGACGGGCAGCCGCTCGATGATCGGCTGATCGGCCGGAACCTTGCAGTCCAGAACCCGCAGCGGGTTGGTGACGGCCCGCCGGCGGCAGCTCTCGCACATGCGCGGAGCTACTGCCTGGAGCGCCTGGCGCAGAAGCTCGACGTAGCGCGGACGGCACTCCGGGCACCCGACGGAGTTCAAGAGCAGTTCGAGGTTGTCGAGCTCGAGGGCCCGAAGGATCTCGAGGACCATCTCGATCACTTCAGCGTCGATGTAGGGGGAGTCCGAACCGATGCACTCGGCGCCGATCTGGTAGAACTGGCGGAAGCGCCCCTTCTGCGGCCGTTCACGGCGGAACATGGGGCCCAGGTAGTAGAGCTTCTGCAGGCCGGGCCGCTGATCGAGCCGGTGCTCGATGTACGCGCGGATCACCGAAGCGGTGGCTTCCGGCCTCAGGGTGAGCGAGGCGCCGTCACGATCGGTGAAGGTGTACATCTCCTTGGTAACGATGTCGGTCTCCTCACCCACACCGCGGGTGAACAGCTCGGTGAACTCGAAGAGCGGGGTGCGGATCTCGTGGTAGTTGTAGCGCCGGAAGACGTCACGGGCGACGGCCTCGACGTGATTCCACAGAGCGGTGGCCGGCGGGAGGAGGTCCCGCGTCCCCTTGACGGTCTTGATTGGTTTCACCTCTCGCAAAGCAGCAATGGAGCCAGCGCCTTCACGCCGCCGCCCGGCGAGCTTCCATCCGCCGGGCGGGAAGCGGTGCGGAAACGGGCGTCGGGCGGCGCGGAAACCAGCCGTCAATCGGTCTTGCGGCCGCGGCTGCCGGGGGCCCCTGGGGAGTCCGGCCGGCGCGGCGAGCTTCCGGCAAGAAACAGGTTCCGCACACCGGAGCGCTGAAGGCACAACATTGGGAGACGCCGGTGAGTTTCCATGCTATCACATGGCGCCACGAGCTTGAGGCCCCTGGCGCGGGGAGCGGCGGCGCAAGGCGCTGGGATGCTGCTTCAGGGGAGCGGCGCCCCGAGCGGGGACCGCCTCTCCAGGCCGCAAGGCTGCGATCCACCGCCAGCCCGGCGGTCTGGCGCCGAGGGAACCGGCTTGGTAGACTCGGTGACAGCAGGCGGGCGCAGGCCACTCGGGCACACGGCGTCCCGCCGCTGGAGCTCGATTCCTCATGCCGGACAATCCGCTTGCGGTAACCCTTTGTGGCATTCCTCTTCGCAACCCGGTGATCGCCGCTTCCGGCACCTGCGGCTACGGCGTCGAGTTTGAGAGGCTTGTCGACTGGAGCACGGTGGGCGGGCTGGTGGTAAAAGGGCTCTCCCGAGAGCCGATCGCCGGCAATCCGCCGCCGCGGCTGTGGGAGACCGAGGGCGGGATGCTCAACAGCGTCGGGTTGCAGAACATCGGCGTGAGGGCCTTCGTCCGGGAAAAGCTGCCGGCCGTTCGGCGCTTGGACACACAGGTGTTCGCCAACGTCTTCGGTTATACGGAAGAAGACTACGTCGAGGTGATCCGGGCGCTCGAGGAGGCCGAGGGCATCGCCGGCTACGAGTTGAACGTCTCCTGCCCGAACACGCGCCACGGTGGCATCTACTTCTCCAGCGATCCGGCGCTGCTCGCCGGGGTGGTGGGGTCGGCGGTGAAGACCGCCACCCGCCCGGTAATCGTCAAGCTGTCGCCCAACGCCGGCGCTATCGCCGAGCTGGCGCGGGCGGCCGAAGAGTCCGGGGCGGCGGCGGTCTCGCTGGTAAACACATTTCGGGCGCTGGCCATCGACCCCAGGACCCGGCGGCCGAGGCTGGGAGCCGGCTTTGGAGGCTTGTCCGGCCCGGCGATCAAGCCGATCGCACTGCGCATGGTCTACGAGGCGGCGCAGGCGGTTCGGATTCCTGTAGTCGGAATGGGGGGTATTGCCACCGGAGAAGACGCCGCCGAGTTCCTCATTGCGGGGGCGACAGCCGTGCAAGTAGGCACGGCGGCGTTCTGGGACCCGGCGGCGGCGGCGCGGATCGCCAGCGAACTGGGCAGATTTCTGCGCGAGACGGATTGCCGTAGCGTAACCGAACTCACAGGCTCTCTAGAGCTGCCGGGCTAACCCCCGCTCCTCGAAAAAACAAAAAGAAAGGGGAGGGCCGGAGCCCTCCCCTTTCGGTGGGTGAGTTGCGTCCTAACTACTGGTTCAGCGGCTCACTCTTGGAGTTGGTGCGGGAGCCACCGTTGCCGCCACCCCAGATCGGCTGATCCAGGATGAGGGCGAGGTAGCCCTGCGACAGCCTCGAGGCGCCGAGATCGCTGATGAACCCGTAGCCATGTGCGTACTGGAACAGGCAGTGAGCGATCACGTAACCTTCGAAGCCCGGCGCAGCCGCGATGGAACCGGTGAGGCCTTGACCCCACTGCTTCACGCCGCCGCCACTGGACAGCGTCCAGATAGCGTAGCCACCGCCAGAGATGGTCGGCGTGGTGTCCATCGCCGGCGGATCGCCGCCGTTGGAGTTGCCGAAGTAGTAGATCTCGCACGGACCCTCCTGCGTGGCGGTGCCGAACGGATCCATGGACGTGTTCGAGATCACCAAGCCGGTATCGAAGCCAGCCTGGTTGGTCACGAACGGCCACAGCAGGTTGGTCGCGCAGCTATTGATGGTCAGCAGGTCTTCAGCGGTCGAGTCGTCGATGAAGCGCGGCTGGATATCAGCGGACGTCGCGGCGGTCAGGTCACTGATCGGACCGTAGGAGCCGCCCACCGAGCCCGTACCGAGGGCCGGAATTCCGGCCTGGGTATTCGCGGTGTAATCCACCCGAACCGAGAACCCGAAGTCCTCGACGGCCACCGGATTGGCGTCCACGACCTCCCAAGTCGCGGTCCCGGCGCCGCCACTCAGTACGACCTGGGTCTCACCGGCAGCGCAATCGGGCGTACCGCCCCAGCCGTTGGAGTCAGCCCCAGGCACGATGCAGGCAGCGTGCCCGGCGGCGAACAAGTTATTGGTGCCGCTGACATAGAGATCAACACCGGCCGGGATGTTCGAGAAATGCGCCACCAAGCGAGTACCCTGGCTGGCCAACCCCGCGGGATCGGCGTTGTGAGTTTGTGAACCAACGATCGTCCACCCCGAGAACCCGGAATAGAACCCGGTTTCCGTATTGTAGATGGCACCGGGGACATTCTGGTCTTGAGGTGTTGCGTTCGGAGTGGCTGAAGTCGTGGCCTGGTTCCGGACCAGGAACGCCGTCGCAAACCGTTCGCTGAATGTGACGCCGATCGGATTGGATCCCGAGGTTGGGTTGTCCGGGTCCTCGCACTGCAGGAAGCTGGCGAAACCGCCGCTGAAGTCCAGACCGTCCTGGACGAAAGCGACGATCTGCTGCGGGTTGTTGATCGGGATCGAGGTGGTGCCCGTCGCGGAGATGAAGGCGATCAACTGGCTCGGAATCAAGCCACCGCCGACGCCCTTCTCAGCGGCGTTCGCCCGGATGTTGGTGATCCGGATGATGCGCACCGCCTGGGTCCCGGGAGGATCCACCGGCACGCCCAGCCATTCGATGGTGTTGCCAGCGCCCGGGGTGTTACCGAAAACCGCCCGGCCCTGCCAGACGTTCGGCGGTTCGTCGTTGTTGAAATCACCGTTGATGTAATCGACGCCCGGCTCGGCGCCGACACCCCAGAGGGTGCAGCCGTCGTCCATCTGGCACAACCGCTGGTTGGCCGGATCCGGCTCGTCGATCATGAGCAGGGCCTCGTTCCACGGGGAATCCAGCAGACGGCTGGTCACCGTGGTGTTGAGGAAGACGCGGAAGTTGACCTTCGGCACCTGCACGCCATTGGCAGTGGGGGTGCCGCCGGTACAATTGAGCACGATGTCGCCGACCAACTCCGCGAGCCCTTCGGACCGTACGAGCGGAGGCACACCGGCATTCGCAACGCACTGGAACGCCGGCGGCGGACCGACTTGCGCGTTCGCTACTGCGGCCATCATCCCTGCGGCCATCATCGCAGTCATAGCCAGCAGCAGCAGTGGACTCTTGCGAAAAGTTACCATTTCCTTCTCCTTGTGGAATCTGAAATTGTGAATCGATGGAAGTTCTCTTTCAACCTGAGCCTCAATATCGTTCCACGTGTGCGCTGCCGGTAAATGCCGCGCCACGGGTCTTCGTCCGTTTCTGACAGCTCAAATTGAGTTCGACCTCTTCTGTGTCGTTCTCTTTCTATCCTGTTGTGCTCGCGGGATCCATCCTTCGAGAAATGAATGCCGCTACAGTCGTTGGACGCAGTCAAATTATTCTTAACACTAAAGCAACGTCAAGTCAAGGGGTTTCCTCGAGCAGTGCTGCTACCGCCAACGACACCCACCAGCCTGCGATTTAACCACGGCCGGCGGGCCGGAGTCAAGCCTTTGGCATCAGACGCCTCGTGTTTCTATCGGCCGGTCCGGGGCGGAACTTGAACGGGGAAAATCCGGGGCTGAACGGTGCTCTAGCCCCGCTCACGGCCACCGTACCGCGCCGACTGAGGCAACCGACCCGGGAGCGGACGGCAGGGCTACTGCATCTCGTCGAGATCCCGGGCGATCCGGCGGAACCGCGACTTCAGCTCCTCGGTGGCCTCGGTGAGCTGGTTGGTGTCGTAGACGACCCGGGGAGTCATGAAGATCACCAACTCGGTGCGCTGCTTGTTCTTGGATTTTCCTCCGAAGGCGTAACCGATGATGGGAAGCCGGTGCAGGAAGGGCAGACCGGCGCTCGAAATGGTCTCGGTCTCGTTGATGATGCCGCCGATGGCGATCGTATCGCCGTCGCGGACGGTGACCTGGGTCTGCACCGTCCGTTTCGTGAAAGAAGGCGATTGAATGCCGCCCACCGGAGGGGGCTGGGGCGCGCTCACCTCCTGGTCGATGATGAGGGTGACGATCCCGCTGGGATTCACCCGGGCCAGCACTTTGAGAGTGACGCCGCTGTCGCGGTTGGCGATGGCGTTGGTGAACAGCGAGGTTCCGCCGCTCTGCACCGGCGACACCGCTTGCGCGGTCAGCACGGGAACCTCGGTCCCGACGTTGATCGAGGCGGGCACGCTGTCGGTGGCGATGATGCTGGGCGCGGCGATCACCTTGGCCCGGCTGGTATTCTCCTGGGCCTGGAGGAACGCCAGGAGCTCCCGGCTCTGATCGACGAGAGCGCCCACGGAAAAATTCAGCCCGGCGCTGGTAATGCTGCCGAGCGGCTTCAATGTGGGCACGCTCGCCCCGCCCTCCTGGCCGCGCTTTTGAAGGAACGCCGAAACACCCGCCGCAAAGGCGCCGGTGAGGCTGACTTCGTAGATTTTCGCGTCGATGAGGACCTGGCGGGGCGGGATATCGATCTTGTCGAGCAGATCAATGATCTGGCGGTACTGCTGCGGCGTCGCCTGGATCAGCAAGGTGTTGTCGAGGGGGTTGGGGATCACCCTGGGATACCCGGCCCAGCCGCCGTAACCCATCCCGGCTCCGGCGCCCAGGTACATGCCGGTCTGATCCGACGGCGCGGAAAAGGACGGGGGGCCCTGCACGACCCCGCCTTCCTTCTTTCGCCCTTGCCCGGCCATCCGGCTGGCCACGTTCGGGGCCACGAAAGCGTTGGACCCGTAGCCGTAAGGCCGGAACCCGCCGGGGCCCGGCGCACCATAGCCACCGTAACCTCCATAACCCCCGTAGCCGCCGTACGCTCCAAAGCCGCCGTAGCCCCCGTAACCTCCGTAGCCGCCGTAACCGCCGGGGGCAAGCCCCAGCACCCCCAATCCGCCCAGCGAGGTGAAGCGGTTCCCGAAGCCTGCCGCGGCCCCGCTGAAGAGGCCGCCGAGCCCAGTCATCCCGAAGCCCCCGAATCCAAAGCCGCCGCCGTAGCCTCCGTAAAGCTGCATGATCGCCATGGCGAGGATCTCAGCCCTTCGGTATTTGACGCGGTAGACATAGTTGTCCACCGTGCCGGCGGTCACCTTGACGGGCTGGTCCAGTTTCTTGAGCCACTCTTCGACGGTTTCGAAGGCTCCAGGGTTTGGCGCGACGGCGACGATCAGGTTGAGCCGGTCGATCGGGAGAAACCGGATGGGCGTCGCTTCCTGGCTCAGCGAGATAGACTTCAGAACGGTCTCCAACTCGTCGGCGAGCTCCGATGGGCGGCGGTGCTCGGTCTCGAAGACCCGCACCCGCCGTCGGGCCAGGACGTCGCTGTCGAAGAGGTTGATCAGCTCCATGGTGCGATGCATGTTGCGGCGGTTGTCGAGGATCATGAGCAGGTTCGCCGGCGGGTAGGCCCAGGTGCTGGCGCCCTCGCCCACGAACGGCTCGATGACCTTGGCGATCTCCTCCACGGTGACGTACTTGAGGAAGATCAGATTCAGCATGATCTGCTCGTCCAAGGGGATCTCTTTCGGGTTCACCTGGGGCGGGATCGGAAGGCGGGGCGCGTCCTCGATGGGGACGATCCGGTAGATCTCGCCGACCTTGACCATCGCCGCGCCGTTGATGCGAAGGATCATGTCGAGCAGTTGGCGGGTGTCGATCTTGCTGGTGTCGCCGTAAGTATTCAGGATCACGCCGCCTTTGACGCGCGGATCGAGGATGTAGTTGATCTTGAGCTGCCGGCAGAGCGCGTCGATCACCTCGGTAAGGGCCGCGTTCTGTAAGTTGAGCGAGCCCGTGGGCGTGCGAGGCCGCCTCGGGGCCGGTGCAGCAGAAGTTTGTTGAGACGCAGCCCGGGCGCCCTCGGCGCCACCTTCAACGGCCGGAGCCCCCTTCTTCGGCGCTCCCGTCGGGGACTCCTGCGGCCTGGCCGGAGAGGGTCCAGCGGCCGGCGTCCGGCCGGCCGGCTTGGCCTGAGGGCCAGCCGCCGGGGCGGCGGGCTGGGGCTTGGCCGGCTCCACAGGGCGCTGCTTCTTGGGTTTCTCGCGAGGTTTCGACTGACGAATCACGCGTCCAAAACCCGGCGGCGGCACCTGCGCCGGGGCGGCGGACGCGCCGGCGAAAAAGACGATGGTGGCCAGAATCCAAACACGCGGCATGCAGCACTACTCCTTTTTTTTCCTCGATTTCTCTGCTGACGCAGGCCGTGAGTCACTGCCGGGCCCGGTTCCGGATTTCCGCGACGCCTCCCAGGCAAGGCGCTCCTCTCGCGTAAGGTTGCCTTTCTTACGCCTCCAGGTGTACTTGCCGAAGGGACCTTTGCGCTCGAAGCGGATGGAGTCACCTTCGTCGAACGCCTTCAGCCCCGGTGGAGGCGCCTCAGACTTCCGAGCCGAAGCGCCGGTGTCCCGGGATCCCTGTTTCGGCTCCTCGTAACGCACGAGCCCAAAGGGCGTCTGCCGGTAGATCCAGATCTTGCCCTGGGGATCCTTGTACCGGTAGGTAAAAGGCTCGATCTTGACCGCCTCTTTGGGCAAGGTGAGGCGCCCGCGCCGGGCGGTCCCCGTGGAGCGCTGCGGCTCCTGGCTCTTCTGCTCCGGCATCCCGGCGAGTAAGGCCAAAGGAGCGAGGTAGATCATCCAACGGGCCAATTTCATCTTCTGCATCCTCCATAGTTCGCCAGGCACGGCGGGCTACCCCACGGGTTCCCACCGGCAGACCTTTCCGAACGGCGTCTGCGTTACGACCTTCTTGTAACCGCCGACGACGGTGCCCGGGGGCGACGGATCGCCGGGCTTACAGGCGCGAATCCCTCCGCCCATGTCGATATCGCTCGGACCAGGCTTTTCCGTGTCGCTGAGCACGGCAGACTTCGACTCCGGGGGCTTGTCAGGTTTGGCCGCCGCCACCTGGGGCGGCTGTTCCGGTTTCTCCTTGGGCTTCAGTTGCTCGAGGCTCCGCCGGACCTCGCGGCCTTCCCACTCGAAGACGATGTAATCGGGAGCGATCTCGGCGATCACGAATTCTCCGAACTGTTCGCCCACGCGGTAACCCCGCTGGGGGCTATCGGGGCGTTCCGAAAGGATCACCGTCGGCCCGGCGCCGAGATCGAGGACGCCGTGGGCCACGGGAAGGGGAGGCATCGGCTTCGGCGCCACCGCGTCGAGGACGACGTCGGGGTTGCGGTCCGGCGCAAAGAGGAACTTCTGGGCCACCGGCAGGTAATCGGCGGCCACAAACGGCTTCGGCGGTCCCTGCCCCGGGGATACCTTCACATCGGCCGGGGGCAAGGGCCGGCCGACGACGGCGTTCTTGCGCTCCTCGGCCCGCCGCAGGGTGTCCCAGATCCGCCAGGCCGTCACGGCGGAGAGAAGAGCCAGGGCGAGGTTGAGGGCCAGGAGTTTCCGGCTCAAAACGCGGCCCCTCCTTTCCGCTGCGGAACCAGGGAGCCGGGGACCAGCCCGGCCACGCGGAGTTGCACGCGCAGCAGCTTGTCCTTGCGCCTGGTGGCGGTGATGCGGATCTCGTCGGTGACGACGGCCTCCGGGCGCGCGGCGAGATCGGCAAACAGGTTCACCAACTGCTCGATGGCGCAATCGAACGTGACCGACACCAGGGCTTCGCCGTAGTGTCCGCCCTTGCCGAACGGCCGGATCCGTCCGATGTCCACCGAAGCGAACTCCAGGGGGGGCGTCTGCCGGGAAGCGATCTCGCGCAGGATCTGGACGACGTCCGCCTGTGCCTGCTGCCCGGTCTCGGCGCGGATCAGGCCGGCTTCCCAGCGGGCGAGTTCCTGCTGCATGGCTTTCAGTTGGCGTTCGCGGGCCGGCAGTTGGGCGGCGAGCCGGCGGACCCGCTCCAGGCGCTTCTCGGAGGCTTTGACGGATGCGGCCGGCTCGACGACGGCCGGAGCCGGCTCATTTTGCGGCCAGAAGTACACGGCAAGCGACACGACAAGGGCGACGCCGAGGGCAGCCAGGGCTCGCTTGTCCCGGGCGGTGAGGGTCATTTCGCCTTCTCCGTCGCCGCCTGCTCCCGCAGCGCGCGGATGCTGAAACGTTCGAGTTCCCCGCTTGCCGAGATCGGAGCGGTGTACTCGGAATTGCGCAGCCGGGGGGAGGAGTCGATGATCTCCAGCAGTTTGCCGGCTTCGGCCGCCTCGCCGGAGAAGCGGACCTCCGAACGCGCGATCTGAAGATTTCGCAGCCACGCCGGCGGGGCCAGCAGGTTCGTCAAGTCGCGCAAGACGTCCAAATCGTCCCGGGTCTGGGCGTAGAAGCGGCGGAGAAGCTCGCGCCGGGCCTGGAGTCTTTGGATCTCCGCCTCCAACCCGCGCACGCGCGCCGCCTGGGCCGTGTAGCGGTTGATCTCTTGCTGGAGCGCGGCCTGGTAGTCGCGTTCGGCCATCCCGCTGACGACGCCGAGAGCGCCGAGCAAGACGAGCAGGATAGAGGCCAGGACAACCGTTGGGATGTAGACAGCCCGCGAACTGCGGCGGCGGTGCTCGGGAGCGAGCAAATTGGCCGACAGCGCCAGCCAGGGACAAGCCCCGGCCAGCGCTGTGGCGTAAGAAGCGACGGCATCGCTCAGATTCCACCCTTCCGGCGCGGCAACGGGCTCCGGAAGCAGTTCCACAAGGCGAAACGGTTGGGTGTCCGGCGGCAGCCGGAGCTCGGCCGCAGCCAGAGCCACGGCGCGTTCCCGCGGCAAGTCGAAAGTAGCCGAGAACAGGGGCCGGGACGGGCTCTCCCCATAAGCTTCCCATCCCTCGCCGTGCGGCTCCAGCACAAGGAATCCGCCGGCCGGCGGCGTACGGAGCATTCGGAAAGCCGCGTAGCAGGCAGCGGCGGAAAAAGTGAAAGCGGCCGCGCGCAGGCCGGCCTCGGCGAAGGAGGCGGCGTAGTGCTCGATGGCTTCCCGGAGAGCAATCGCCACCAGGACGACGGAAGTGCCGGGGACGCGGGCCCAAGTGAAGACGACGTCATCCTCCGGGTAGGGGTGCAGCGAGTCCACCTGGTAGCCCACAGCGGATTCCAAATCCTTGTCGGAGACGCCGGGCAGCGAAAGCTGGCGGACGATGATCTGTTCGCGCGGCAGCAAGACGGCAGCCGAGAGGTGCGCGCATCCATGCCGGCGCAAGAACTGCTGATATTCAGCCCCCCAGTCGGCGGCAGGCCGGCGGCGGAAGCCCGCGACAACGGCGCCGCCCAGGATGCGCACTTCGCTGGGGCGCACCCGAACGGCGGTGACGACGAGATCGTCGCCGCGGATTTCGACCCCGATACCGGTGCCGAAAGAGAGCCACTTGCGCAGATCACCCGTAATCATGGCCAATTCCAGTCTCCGGCGACGGCGTAGTCATGCCACCGCAACACCTGGTACGGCGGCTGGAAGCCGGAGCCGAAGAGCTTCACCAAGGCGGCCACGGAACGGCGGAGATCGGAAAGCGACCCGTCCTGGCGGCGCAGCCGGGCGGTGGCGCGGATCGTAAAGATCGAGTTGCCGCCCACGGCGAGCCTGGATGCCGCCGGCCCCGCATACCGGCGGAACTGGTTCAGGTCCTCCACCGTCAGCGGCCGGAGCCGCCGCAGCGTGACGATCTCTTCGACCGCGGGCGCCGGCACCCCCAAGGCGCGAAGCAGGGCGGGGTCCGCCGTATTGATATCGAAGGCGGCGTTGTTGCCGAAGACAGAGACGCAGTCCCGCAACCCGCTGCGCCGGACGAGCCGGCCCTCGGCGTCCCGGACGTAGGTACCGTAAAAGAGTTCCGGTGTCATGCCCTCGACCAGCAGAAGCTCTTCGACCTGTTGGAAAGACGCATGGCGGGCGCGAAAAGACGGAGTGCGGGCCAGGTATCGCTGGTCGAAAGAGCTGAGGCCGGGGCCGGGGATGGGACGCCGCCAGTCGAGCACCGCGGCGGCGATGAGCTGCGCCCGCGCCGGCTCGGCTCCGAGAGCCACCAGCAGACGAACGATCTCTTCCTCGGAGGCGAGGTTGATGTTGAGCTTCGCGCTCGCGGGAATGATCTCGACAACGGCGTCGCCTTCGGGGAAGCGGTGATAAAGGCGCGGTATGCCTTGCGCCCAGTACCGGCTGGTACCGTCGGGGTTTTTCGCCTGGGGGCCCCAGAGCATATAGCAGACGGTGCGGTCCACGGCGCCGGCGGCGAGGTAGTAGCTCTGCAGCCCCTCGACGTCGGTAGCGGTTCGCTCGGTCTCCCCGCGCACGGTCATCGCTACGGAAAAGGCAATCACCGAAAGCGCGGCGGTCAGCCAGAGAACCACCAGCAAAGCGGCGCCCCGTTGCCGGCGACAGGAAGCGTCAGTCCACATACTGAAACCCTGGGATGCGATTCACCCGGACCGGGACGGTGATCGGCAGAATGGGAATGCCGGTAGCATCGGGCTCGAGCTGAGCCATGTCAATGCGGATCGCCAATGGGAACTCCCGTTCCGACCAGACCGGCGCCCACTCGCGGAAGACGGGCGCGGGGGCGGGCTTCTGGTAGGAAAAGCGGCAGTAGGCCAGCCGGTCCGCCAGGACGAAGGAGCGCGGGCCGGCCTCCACCGGAACGAAAAGCGTGCCCTGGTTCGGGGGGCCGGGTCCGAGGCACAAGCGGCCGGTCGAGGCCGGACCGGTGTAATAATGCTCATTGACGATGAGCCGGACGCCGCGGCCGTCGTCGCGGGGGATCACCTGATACTCGAGGATCCGCGGATACCCCCGATGCCCTTCTTCGAGCGAGTAGCTGGAGACAAACCGCATCGTCTGGGGGAGCCCCTGAAAGAACGGCAAGGGGTGGACCGGTCCGCCCGCCTGGATGCCACACTCGGCCACGGTGACGATCATCCCGGCGATCTGTTGCTCGAGGATCCGCTGGGCGCCGAAGACCCGGCGGTTCTTGATGACCCGGCTGTTGGTCTTCTCCATCGCGTTGAGCCCAACGTGGAGCGCCACGAGCACGGCGGTGGAGAGCAAGCTGACCAGGGAGATGGCGATCAGCAGCTCGAGGAGCGTGACACCGGCGCGGAGATTGCGTTTCCGGGTCATGGGACCATCGGCGGCATGGACAGATCCTCCGGGCGCAGCACCGCGGAACGGTAGGCCGCCAACCGCAGCGTCCGGCGCCGTCCCGCCGCCATCCACCAAACTTCGACCTCGATGCGGTCCAGGGCGATCTGCCCCGGGGCGGCGTGGGGAGCGCGCTGGAAGGGGACTACCCGAGCCCGCCAGCCGCCTTCGAGGCCGGTGGTCTCAGGATTCCAGGCGCCCTGGATGTCGGCGCCCTTCGGCAGCGAGGGCTGAGTGAGCAGCTCGTCCATGGTTCGCTTGGCAAGCAGCCGGGCCCGGCCGTAGTCGGTGAGGCGGGAAGCGTTCGAAAGCGAAGTCGAGAGGTTCGACAGCAGGCCGACGACCGCCACGGCCATGATCACGGTGGCGACCAGGACCTCCAGCAGAGTGTAGCCGCGTTCGGATTTCATTGGGCCGCCCCCCGCTGGATCTCGGGCACTCCGGTGATGGGATCGATGCGCACGGTGCGCAACCCGCCGCGGGCATTGACAAGTTCGACGCTGATCCGGGGGATTGTTGCACCGGGGAACAACAGGAACCGGCGGGCCGCCCCCGGCTGCCCAAGGATCTCCGGCAGCACGCGGCGGACCTTCACGCCGGCGGGCAACTCGAGCGTCTTCCGGAAACCCGGCCGGGAAGACCGCATGGTAAGCCGGGCCTCGCCGGGCAGGATCTCGATCTCGACCACCTCCTGCAGGCGCTCGGCCCGGCTCAGACCGCCGTTGAGGAAAGCGGCCACGGAATCGCCGGCCGAAGCCAGCCGGATCGAGTCGATGCCGGAGGAGATCGAGGGAAACGTGATGCCGACCAAGAGGGCGATCAACGAGACCACGATGAGCATCTCGATGAGGGTGACGCCCTGCTCGGCTCTTTTCGACGCGAATCCCATCCGCCGCCTCCCGCGTGCAGCCCGCAGCGGACCGCTACTTGCTCTTCCAGCTCACGATATCGGCGAAGATGCCGTCGCCTCCGGGCTGGCCGTCGGCGCCGTAGCTGATGATCTCCGGCTCCAGGCCGCCGTTTTCCGGCGGATACCGGTAGACGTACGGATTGCCCCACGGGTCGTCGGGGATCTCCTGGGGCAGGTACGGGCCCTGCCAGTTGTTGACCCCCTGGGGCGGAGTGCGGAGCGCCTGGAGCCCTTGTTCGGTGGTCGGATAGACTCCGGTATCGAGCTTGTAGGCGCCCAGAGCGGTCATGAACGAGTTGATCTGAGCACGGGCGGCGGTAATCCGCGCCGTGTCGCTTTTTTGCAGCATTCGCGGGGCCACCAGCGCGGCGAAGAGGGCGATGATGGTCACCACGACCAGCATCTCGATCAGCGTGACGCCGGCTTGCCGCCGTTTCTTTCGTCGGTTGGGTTGTCGCATAGTTACACCGTTACACCGCTACGTCATTGATGCTGGTAATCGCCAGCAGCATGCTCAGGACAAGGATTCCTACCAGCACGCCCATCACGAGGATCACCAAGGGCTCGAACAGAGAGGTAAACCTCTTGATGGCCGCACGGGTGTCTTTCTCATAGATTTTCGCCATTTGAGCGAACATTTCGTCCAGCCGCCCGGTTTCCTCGCCCACGGTGAGCAGGTGGCCGGCCAGCGGAGGAAACTCGCCGGTGCGTTTCAACGGCCCGGAGATGCCTTCGCCGCGCTTCACCCCCTGGGCGACGGAATCGAGACACGAAGCGATCTTGCGGTTGTTCAGGATGGCCCCGGCAATGGCGATCGACTGAACCAGGGGCACGCTGTTGGCCACCAGGGTGGACATGGCGCCGGCGAACCGGGCGGTCTCGGCCTTGAGCAGCGCGTCACCGAGCAGGGGAATCCGGAGGCGGAAGCCGTCCCACCAGAGGCGTCCTCTCTCGGTCTGAATGTAGCTCCGCATCCCGGCCACGCCGGCCAGCAGGGCGGCGATTCCGATCCAGCCGTAGGCACGGAGGAAGGCGCTGGCCTCGAGCAGCATCTTCGTGGGCAGCGGCATCTCCATGCGGGACTGCTCGAAGACGGCGGCGAAGCGCGGCACGACGAAGTACATCAGCACGAGGATGGAAGCGAGGCCGACGAGGGTCAGCAGGGCTGGATAGACCATCGACGAGACGATGTAGTTGCGCAAATCGTCGCGGGTCTCCTCGAACTCCGCCAAACGCTCGAACACCGCCGCCAGCGATCCGCTGGCCTCGCCAGCGCGCACCATGTTGACATAGAGCTGCGAGAAGTACTCGGGATGTCCGGCGAGGCTGTCGGCCAGCGATTTGCCGCCCTTGAGGGTCCGGATTACCTCATGCAGGACGCCGCGGAAGACGTCCCGCTCGGTGAGGTCTCTGGCGATGGTGAGGGCGCGGTCCACGGGAACGCCGGCGCTGAGCAGCGTCGAGAGCTCGCGGGTGAACAGGAGCACGTCCTTGCGCCTGCCCCCGCCGAAAGAGGGCATCTTTAGGGAGAGCCTGGCGGAGCGGGGCTGCCCGACATAGACCGGCGTGAGGCCCTGGCGGCGCAGCTCGGAGGCCACGGCCTTCTCGTCGGGCCCGGCCAAGGTGCCGGTCCGGAGCTTGCCGTCGGAGGCCACCGCTTTGAAGTAGAAGCTCGCCATGGCGGCTCAGAACTCCTGGGTCACCCGGAGCACCTCGTCGGCGGTGGTGATGCCCTGGCGCACCTTCATCCAACCATCTTCTCTAAGCGTACGCATGCCGTTGCGGATGGCGGCCTTGGCCAGCTCGGAGGCGTCGGCGTTGGCCATGATCAGCTTGCGGATCTCGTCGTTGAGCTCCATCAACTCGAAAATGCCGATGCGGCCGGTGTAGCCGGAGCCGAAGCAGCGGTCGCAGCCGGCCCCGGCGTAGACTTCGATCTCCTCGCCCTCCGGGGTGAGCCGCGTGCCCGCGGGGCGCTTGCAGAACGGGCAGATGACGCGCACCAAGCGCTGGGCCATCACCGCCACGACGGAGGAGGTGATCAAATAGTTCTCCACGCCCATGTCGGTGAGGCGGGTGATGGCGCTGGGGGCGTCGTTGGTATGCAGCGTCGAGTAGACGAAGTGGCCGGTGAGGGCGGCGCGGATGGCGATGTCGGCCGTCTCGCGGTCGCGGATCTCGCCCACCATGATGACGTCCGGGTCCTGGCGGACGATGTGGCGCAGGCCGGCGGCGAAGGTGAGCCCGATCTGGGTGTTGACGTGGATCTGGTTGATCCCGTCCATCTGATACTCGACGGGATCCTCGATGGTGATGATCTTCCGGTCCGTCTTGTTGACGCGTTTGAGAGCCGAGTAAAGCGTCGTGGATTTGCCGGAGCCGGTGGGACCGGTGACGAGGAAGATGCCGTGGGGAAGCTGGGTGAAGTGCTCCATGCGGGTAAGCATCTGCTCGTCGAAGCCCAGGCTCTGCAGGTCGAAGAACTCGCTCTGGGAGCGGTCCAGCAGGCGCATGACGACGCTTTCCCCGTAAAGCGTCGGGAGCGTCGAGACGCGGAGGTCCACCTCGCGGCCGAGGGTCTTCACCTTGATGCGGCCGTCCTGGGGCAGGCGGCGCTCGGCGATGTTGAGCCTGGCCATGAGCTTGACGCGGGAGATGACGGCGGCGCGCAAGTCCTTCGGCGGCGGCTCCTGGGGATAGAGCACGCCGTCGATGCGGAAGCGGACGCGGAACTCCTTCTCGAACGGCTCCAGGTGGATGTCGCTGGCCCGTTTCTCCACCGCCTGGGCGATCATGGCGTTCACCAGGCGGATCACCGGAGCCTCGCTGGCCATGTCGCGGAGGTGCTCCAGATCTTCGGTGGAAGCTCCGCCGGCTTCCTCGACGGCCACCGTCTCCGGCTGCTCGGCCTCCCCGTAGTACTTGTCGATGGCCTCGAGGATCTCGCTTTCGGCCGCCAGCTCGGTCTTCACCTTCATTCCGGTGACGTTCTTGACCACGGCGATAGTCTCGAAGTCCAGCGGGTCGGCCATCGCCAGGCTGAGCGTGGAGTCGCTCACCGCCACCGGGAAGCACTTGAACTGGCGGAGAAACTTCGCGGTAAGCCCTTCGGTCTCCGGGGTGACCGGCGGAGGGCTGTCCAATTTGGCCAAGGGAATCTCGAGCTGGTCCGAGAGAGCGGCCATGACGTCGCGCTGGGCGACGAAGCCGAGATCGATGAGGATCCTGCCGATCTTCTCGTTGCGCTCCTTCTGGATCTCGAGAGCTTTCTCGAGGTCTTCGGGGGTGAGCAACCGACGCTCGATGAGGATCTCGCCGAGTCGCATGGCTCAGTACTCGGTGTAGCGGATTCGGGCGAGCAGTTCGTCCGGTTGAAGCTTGCCGGCTTTGAAGTCGAGCAAAGCCCGCCGGCTGGCCTCCATCAGAATCTGCCGCGGCAGGCCCCGGGAGTCCTCCCAGGAGAAGCGGAACAGGGAGACGCCGACGGCGATCTTCTGCCCGGGGGAAACACCCTGCAAGGCCACGGCGCATTCGATCATCATGTCGCGCATCATGCGCTTGAGATCTTCCAGGCGCCGGAGTTTCTTCAGCCGGAGCTGTTCGATCTGCTCCCGGGTGAAAGGCGGGCGGAAGGGGGTGACGACGGCGGCGGCCACCAGGTTGATCTCGGCGGTGAAGACGACGCCGTAGTCGGCCAGATAGACGCCGCGGGTGTTGCCGAGCAGGTGAAACGGATCGTTGATGTCGTAGCTCTGGATGCGCCGGTCGAACTTGCGCTCCAGGGCGGCGAGACTCTCGCGGCTGACGCGCGGGTGAGGCGTGGCGGCCGCGGCCACGACACCCAGAGCCAAGGGCAGCAACAGGACGCGGACCGGCTTCACGGCTCACCCTCCCGGTAGACGCTGGCGACCTGCAGGACGTTCACCCGCTTCAGAAGATATTCGAAGTTTTCCTGGATGGTGACCATGTCGGCGCGCCGCTGGAGCTCGAAGCGCTGCTCGGCGGCGGCCAGCAGCCGCGCGGTCTCTTCGCGGTGGCGCTGCTCGGCGGCGGCCAGGGCCTGGGAAACCGCCGCGTCGAGGCGGGCGGCCACCTGCTGGTCCACGACTTGCCGGATCTCGGCGCGGTCCAGCGCCGGAGGAGGGACCGGGGCCGGCCGGGTGAAGGCGTGGACCAGGATGGCCACCGAGAGCATCGCCGCGGAGGCGAAACCCAGCCGGGGCGCCGACTGCCAGAAGCGCTGCCACCAGGAAGGTTCCAGCACCTTGTCGGAGACGAAGGCGATCCGCTGCGGGACCGGCTCCTCGCGCACGCTGAGCAGGGCCGTCCTGGTCAGCTCCAGCCGTTCCAGCTCCTGGCGGCACGCTTCGCAGGCGGCGAGGTGGCGTTCCACCGCCCGGCGCTCGGCGGGCGGAATCTCTGCGAGGAAGTAACCCTTCAGATCGATATTCGAGCAACTCATGCGTCACCCCATGATCCAGTCTGCGGCGCACCACCGCGGAAGACCTCAATGAAGATTCTTCCGCGCCGTCCCGCCGGTCCGCTGGATGGGAGCCAGGGTCTGCTTCAGCGCATCGAGCGCCGTGTAGACCCGCGACTTGACCGTCGATGCCGGGCAGTCCAGGATCTCGGCGATCTCGTCGAACTTGAATCCGTGGTAGATTTTCAGCACCACCGCCTCGCGCTGGTCCGGCGACAGGCGCCGGAGGGCGCTCGCCACGGCGATCGAAGTCTCCACCGGGAGCATGTCCGAGGCCGGCCTGGCAGGCGGCGGCGAATCTTCCACCTCCGTTTCCGGCTTCTTCCGGCGCAGCAGCGAGTAGGCCTCGTTGTGCGCGATGCGGAAGAGCCAGGCAGAGAAGCGGGCCGGATCTTCGAGCCTCCGGAGGCTCTGGTAAGCCTTCAAGAAGACGTCCTGGCTGAGGTCGAGGGCGTCATCGGGGTCGGCCACCAGCTTGAGCAGGTAGTTGTAGACCCGCTTCTCCCAACGGGAGACGAGGCGGTTGTAGGCCTCGACGTCGCCGGTCCGCGCCTGGAGCACCAGGTCACGGTCCTCAACCTCCCGGAAGATCAAAGCTCAGGCTCCGTTCCAATGAGATGACGCGGCCAGACGGCAAAAAGACGAAGCGTCCGGCGCCCCTCGGCACATGTTCGCAAGCCGGCGCCACGGGGCGCAAGCCCGCCTAAGCCGCCGCCATCCGGGCGAAGCGGACCACCGTGGGCCGGGCCAGGCGCCGGTAGTCGGCCATGTCGAGGTAGACGACGTCGCGGTGCGTCCCGGCGTTGAAGGCGATCCGGCGCTCGCCGGCGAGGCTCGAGTCGAGGAACGTGGGCATGCCGTACAGGTTGCCGAAGGGCGGCATCGCCCCGAGTTCACAGTCCTCGAAGAGATCGGCCAGCTCTTTCTCGGTGGCCAGGCGGACCCGGCGGAGGCCGAGAGCGGCCCGAAGTTCTTGCAGGTCGATCACGTAGTCCGCCGGCAAGACCGCCATCCCATAGCCCTCGTCACCCGAGTAGACGACCGTCTTGGCCACCCGGCGCTCGGGCACGTGTTCGATGGAAGCCACCTCACGCGCCGTGTAGGCGGCTGGATGTTCATGGTGCGTGTAGGCGGCGCCCTCCACCTCCAGCAGCTCTCTCAAACGGGGAAGAATCGCCATGGCGCCCTCCTCGCGGGGCTGGGGCCCCTCCAGCCCAAGTGTACGGGAAGAAAGCAGCCCCGCCAAGAGGAATCGGGCGGTTCCCAGTGCGGCGGCGCTGGAGAGCCGGGGGGATAGAATGGAGGGTGGCGCACGGGACTCGCCCACCACTTTCATGACCAGCTACCCGGAATCGGTCCATTTTCTCTATTCGCTCGGCAATGAGATCCGCACAGTGAAGCTGGGTTTGGAGCGGATCCGGGATTTGCTGGCGACTCTCGGGAATCCGCAACGAAGCTTCCGGACCGTCCACATCGCGGGAACGAACGGGAAAGGCTCGGTGGCGGCCATGGTCGCATCGGCTCTGCGGGCCGCCGGCCACCGGACGGGACTCTACACCTCGCCGCACCTGGTCGAGCCGACCGAGAGGATCCGCGTCGATGGGAACCGGATCTCCGAGGAGCACTTCGCCCGCACCTTCGACGCCGTGCATCACGCGGCGTTGCGGATGCAGCGCCTGGGCGACCTGGAGTTCCACCCCACGTATTTCGAGACGGTGACGGCGATGGGGTTCCACGCCTTCCGGGAACTCGGCGTAGAGATCGCCGTCGTCGAGACAGGGCTCGGCGGCCGCCTGGATGCGACCAACGTGATCGAGCCGGAGCTGGCCATCGTCACCCGGATCGATTACGATCACGAGGCCTGGCTGGGCAACAGCATCGAAGCGATCGCCTGGGAGAAAGGCGGCATCCTGAAATCCGGAACGCCGGCGGTCTTCGGCCCACAGCGGCCCGAGGCGCTGGGGATCTTGCGGCAGCGGGCGGCGGAATTGGGAATCCACCCGGTGGAAGCCGCGTCCTGGACGATTCACGACTTGGAATTACGCCCGGACGGCAGCCGGTTCGTGCTGCGCCGCAACGGCGAGGAGATTCCCATCGTCTGCCCGCTGGCCGGCGCCCACCAGATCGAGAACGCGCTGACGGCGGTTACGGCCCTGAAGGAGCTGGGCCTCAGGGCCGAAGAGATCCGCCGGGGGATCGCGCGGACGCGGTGGCCGGGCCGGCTGGAGCGGGTGCGCGAGGAGCCGGAGGTGATCCTCGACGGGGCGCACAACCCGGGCGCCATGCGGGAGCTGGCGGCTCACATCCGGCGGTTCTACGGCGGCCGGAAAGTTTGGCTGCTGTACGGTTCCATGCGGGACAAGTCGCTCGATGAGATCGCCGGTATCCTGGCCCCCGTCGCCGACCACATCGTCCTTACCCAGATCGACTCGGACCGGGCGCTGCGGCCGGTGGTGCTGAAGAAATTGTTCGACCACGGGGCGGTGGAAATGGCCGAGGACATCGAGGATGGGCTGGAGATCGTCCTCGAAGCGGCGCCCGAAGACGTGGTGTTCGTCACCGGCTCGCTGCTGCTGGTGGGGGAAGTCCGCAAGCGCCTCGTCGGGTAGAATCGGGCTGATGGTCAGGCGGTTCCTGCGCATTGCGCTCATCACGGATCCGGTGGCGGCGGTCCTGGTGCCGCTGATGGGGATCACCAGCGGCGTGGCGGACCTGCTCGACCGACGGGGGCACTGGGGACACTGGGTGGCGGCCTTCTGGTCCCGGGCGCTGCTGCGGGTGGCCGGGGTGGAACTGGAGATCTCCGGCGCGGAAAAGGTTCCCCGGCGACGGCCGGTAGTCTTTGCGGCGAATCACCGGAGCATGATCGACATCCCGGTACTCATGAGCGCGCTTCCGGTCTCGCACCGCTACCTGGCCAAGCGCTCGCTCGTCTGGATGCCGTTCATCGGCTGGCACCTGGTGCTGGGCGGGCACGTGCTGGTTCACCGGGCGACGAAGGCCGGGGCGGTGAAGACCTTCTCGGCGGCGCTCGAGCGGCTGAAAGAAGGGGTATCGGTGGTGGTCTTCGCCGAGGGCGGGCGGTCGGCCGGCCGGCTACGCAGCTTCAAACAGGGGGCTGCGCGACTGGCTCTGCGGGCCGGCGTGCCGGTGGTCCCGGTGGGCATCACCGGATCGGCTCCCGTGCTGCCCAAGGGCTCCTGCCACGTGCGCCCGGGCCATATACGCGTCCGGATGGGGGAGCCGATCGAGACACAGGGAATGACGAAGGCCGACGCCGAGCCCCTGACGCGCAGGATGGAGGCGGCGGTGGCGGCGTTGATTGCGGAGCCGGCCCCGGAGGCGGCATAATCTGAGAACACTCAGGGGGCGCCGGCCGGCAGGGGAGCACCGGCGGCGGCGGTCCTGGAGATTTCCGATGAAGGTTGCCATAGCAGCGCTGCTCTGCGTGTCCGCGGCGGCGGCCCAGACGATGTCGATCGAAGAGTACGAGCCGCGATCGACCCTGGTGGTGCCGCAGCACATCGTCAAGCGCGCCCGCTACCCGTTCATCGACGTGCACAACCACCAGCGGCGCCTCGGCACGCGGGAGGACGTCGAGCGGCTGATCCGCGCCATGGATGGGATCAACATGCGGGCGATGGTGAACCTGAGCGGCGGCTCCGGCGAGCGGCTGAAACAGGGCATCGCGCTGCTGGGTCCCTACTACGGCAGGCGCATCGTGACCTTCGCCAACATCAGCTTCCAGGGCATCGACGAGCCGGGATACGGCGAGCGCATCGCCCGCCGGTTCGAGGCCGACGTCCGCAACGGGGCCCGGGGCCTGAAGCTGTTCAAGAACTTCGGCATGACGGTGAAGGACAGCCGGGGGCGGCGCGTGCCGGTGGACGACCCGCGCTTCGACAAGCTGTTCGAGACCTGCGCCCGGCTGGGCGTCCCGGTGCTGATCCACACCGCCGAGCCGAAGCCCCTGTTCGAGCCGATGGACAAGTACAACGAACGCTGGCTCGAGCTGAAATGGTACCCGCACCGCGCCCGCCCGCCGGACCGGTACCCGCCGTGGGAGACCCTGATCGCCGAGCAGCACCGGCTCTTCGCCCGGCACCCCAAGACGATCTTCATCAACGCCCACTTGGGCTGGCTCGGCGGCGACCTGGCCCGGCTGGGCAAGCTCCTCGACCGGCTGCCGAACGTCTACACCGAGTTCGGCGCGGTGATCGAGGAGCTGGGGCGGCAACCGCGCTTCGCCCGGCAGTTCTTCATCCGCTACCAGGACCGCATCCTCTTCGGCAAGGACACCTGGCGCCCGGAAGAGTACGCCACCTACTTCCGGGTGCTCGAGACCGCCGACGAGTACTTCCCCCACGACCGAAAGCACCACGGGCTCTGGCGGCTCTACGGCATGGACCTGCCCGACGAGGTACTCAAGAAGGTCTACTACGAGAACGCCCTGCGCATCATCCCCGGCATCGAACGGGAGGGGGAGGGCCGGTGAGTCCCTTCCGGGGGCGCCGCGTCACGAAGCGGCCGGGCCTGCATCTATCATGAAGGGGGAACCTCTGTGGAGATTGTCTGGATCATCCTGATCGCCGCCGTCTGGCTTCTGCTCACCCGCTTCGGCTATGGTTGAGGGCCGGCCTGGCCCGGCCGTGAGCCGGGCGGCTCGTGCCACTGGACGCCGGAGAAGCGGGAGGGCGAAGCGCCGGAAGACGAGCGCAAGAAGTGACTCACCCGCCGGCGAAGAAGTTCCCCAGGCGCTCGACGGCCTCTTCGAGGATGGAGCGTTCCGAGGCGTAGCAGATCCGCAGCGAACCCTCGCCCCCGGCGCCGAAGGCCACTCCGGGGGCCAGACCCACCTTCGTTTCGAGCAGGATTCTCTTGGCCAGGGCGAAGGAGTCCGCGCACCCTTCGATCTTCAGGAACAGGTAGAAGGCCCCGTCGGGCTGGGGCACCTGGACGCCGGGCATCCGGTTGAACCGGTCCACGCAGAAGTCACGGTTCTCGCGCAGCCGGGCCACCATTTCGCGGACGAACGGCTCGCCGTCGCGCAGGGCGGTCTCGCCGGCCTTCTGAGTGAAACTCGGCGCATGGGAGACGACGAACTCGTTGAGCTGCGCCGCCCTCTCGGCCAGGTCCCGGCGGGCGGCGATCCAGCCGAGCCGCCAGCCGGTCATGCAGTAGCTCTTCGAGAACGACTGGACGACGATGACGGCGTCCCCACGGGCAGCCTGGCGCAGGATCGACGGGGCCGGGCCGCCAGGGTCCGGACTCCGGTAGTAGATCCGCTCGTAGACCTCGTCGGCCAGCAGCCATAGCCCGTGGCGGCGGGCGAAATCGAGCAGACCCGCCTGTTCCTCTTCGGTGGCCACCCACCCGAGGGGGTTCGACGGCGAGGTGTAGACGAGCAGCCGGGTCCGGGGCGTGACGGCGGCCTCCAGGGCGTCGAAATCCACCACGTAGCGGCCGCCGGAGAGCGGGTGAGGGATCTCCACCGGCGTGGCGTTCGCCAGCCGCACGATGGCCGAGGCGTTGGGCCAGGCCGGGGTGAGCAGGATCGCTTCGTCGCCCGGGTCGAGGGTGCAGCGGATGGCCAGATGCAGCGCCTGGACGCCGGAGGCGGTGACGACGATCTCGGTCTCCGGATCGAGCTCCACCCCATGAAGCCGGCGGCAGTGGGAGGCGATCGCCCGGCGCGTCGAAGGCAGCCCGGCGTTCTCGGTGTAGAAGGTGAAACCGTCTCGCATCGCCTGGATGGCCGCCCGCTTGATGAACTCCGGCGTCGGGACGTTCGATTCCCCGAAATAGAGGCGCAACACCCCGTCCATACTCATGGCGATGTCGGCCAGCTCGCGGATGCGGGAGCGGGGCACGGCGGCGGCCGACGGAGAGACTCGGGCAGGCACGGGACTAAATGCGCCGGAGCTTGGGCTCGGAGAGTTCGTCGATGTTGACCAATTCCGTAGGGTAGTTGCCGGTGTAGCAGGCGTAGCAGTGTTCCTGCTTTTCGTCGTCGTCCACCGCTTTGCGCAGGGCCGAGAGCGAGAGGTAGCCCAGGCTGTCGGCCTCGACGTAGCGGCAGATGTCCTCAACGGAGTTGTTGGCGGCGATCAGCTCGCGCTTGCGCGGGGTATCGACGCCGTAGTAGCAGGGCGAAACCGTAGGCGGGCAGGAGATGCGCAGGTGAACCTCCTTAGCGCCGGCCCCGCGCACCATGCGGACGATCTTGCGGCTGGTGGTGCCCCGGACGATGGAGTCGTCCACCAGGACCACGCGCTTGCCGGCCAGCAGCTCCCGCACCGGGTTCAGCTTCAGGCGCACGCCGAAGTCGCGGATCGCCTGGGACGGCTCGATGAAGGTCCGGCCCACGTAGTGGTTGCGGATCAGCGCCTGGCGGAAGGGGATGCCGGACTCGTCGGCGTAACCCAGCGCCGCCGGCACACCGGAATCCGGCACCGGGACCACGATGTCGGCGTCCACCGGGTGCTCGAGCGCCAGCAGCCGGCCCATCAGCTCGCGCGAGAGCTGGACGGACTTGCCGAAGACGATGGAATCCGGCCGCGAGAAGTAGACGTGCTCGAAGACGCAGTGGGCTCGCGGCTTGGGCACCGTGTAGCGCTGCCGGACCATGCCCTCGGGGCCGACGATCACCATCTCGCCGGGCTCCACTTCGTTCATGTAGACGGCGCCGATCAGGTCGAAGGCGCAGGTCTCCGAGGCGAAGCAGTAGCACATCTTGCCGCCGGAAAGCTCCATCAGCCCCATCGACATCGGCCGGAAGCCGTAGGGGTCGCGGGCGACGATGATGCGGTCCCGCGCCAGCAAGACCAGCGAGAAGGCGCCGTCCAACTGCAACAGCGCCTCGCGCAAAGCTCCGGCGATGTTGCGCTCCCGGGAGTGGGCGATCAGGTGGAGGATCACCTCGGTGTCGCTCGAGGCCTGGAAGATAGAGCCGTCCTGCTCCAGTTCCCGCCGCACCTCGGAAGCGTTCGTGATGTTGCCGTTGTGGGCCACGGCGATGGGGCCCTTGTTGCACATCACGTAGAAGGGCTGGGCGTTGCCGAGCACCGTGTCGCCGGCGGTGGAATAGCGGGTGTGCCCGATGGCCATGTGCCCGGGCAGCCGGCCGACGACTTCCGGCGTGAAGATGTCCGCCACCAGCCCCATGGCCTTGTGGCAGCGGATCTCCCGGCCGTCGGAGGTGGCGATGCCGGCGCTCTCCTGGCCCCGGTGCTGGAGCGCGTGCAGGCTCAGGTAGGCGAGGTTGGCCGCCTCAGGATGGCCGTGAATGGCGACGACGCCGCATTCTTCACGAAACCCGTCGAACATGGCTCCTCCACGCCCCCTGCCACTTAGATTTGACGTCTCCCGCCCCCGAAAGGGCGTCGAAAAAACCGGCTCTCGCTGGCAAGGCCCGTTCTCCAACCTCCGTTACACGGCCACATGGGCGCCCAACTTCGAAGGCAGCGCCTCTTCCCACTGCTCCCGCAAACGCCGGACGTCCTGGTCGATGAGCCGGACGCCGCGGTTCTCGATGGTGAGCCGCCCCGCGACCGTCGCGCCGATCACCGGCGCCGGCACACCATGCTTTTCGGCAATCCGGCGCACTTCGTCCACCTGAGCCGTGGAAACGAGGACGCGCGAGGGCCCCTCGTGGAACAGCAGCAGCTCCGGCCGCAGCGGCGAATCCAACCGGATCTCGGCGCCGGCGGCCGACGGCCCGAAGGAGCACTCGGCCAGCGCCATCGCCAGACCGCCGCCGCTCAAATCGTGGGCCGACTCCGCCAGGCCCGTGCGGACGATCTCCCGCACCGCCGCCTGGACGCGCCTCTCGAACTCCATGTTGAGCGCCGGCGGCAGGCCCCAGAGCTTCTTCAGCACCGCCTTGGCGTACTGGGTGCCGCCGAACCGCGTCTCGTCGGCTTCGCCGAGGCCGCCGACGAGCACCACGCTGAGGCCCGCCTCGGGAAACTCGGTAGCCACCGGCAGCCCCGTCTCCATGAGCCCGACGATGCCCACCACCGGCGACGGGCGGATCGGCTCACCCAAAGTCTCGTTGTAGAGGCTCACATTGCCGCCGGTGATCGGCGTCTCGAAGAAGCGGCAGGCCTCGCCGAGCCCCTCGATGGACTCGACCAACTGGGCCATGATCTCCGGCCGCTCCGGGTTGCCGAAGTTCAGGTTGTTGGTGGCCGCCACCGGCAGCGCCCCCACGGTGGCGAGATTGCGGCAGCACTCGGCGACGATCAGCTTCGCTCCTTCCCGCGGATCAAGGTAGCAGTAGCGCTCGTTGCCGTCGAGGGACATGGCGATGGAGACGCCGGCCTCCTTGATCCGGATCACCGCCGCGTCGCCGCCCGGGCCGCGCACGGTGTTGGTGCGGACCATGTAGTCGTACTGCTCCCAGATCCACCGCTTCGAGCAGAGGTCGCCCGAGGTGGCCAGCGTGACGAGGTCGGCGTCTAGATCCTGGCTCGAGAACTCCGGCGCCTCCATGGGCGCGGTGCGGTAGGGCGGCACATCGTGGGGGCGGTCGTAGAGGGGGGCTTCGTCGGCCAGCGCGCGGCTGGGAATCTCGGCCACCACCTTGCCGTGGTCCTTCACCCGCAACATGCCGTCGCCGGTGACATGGCCGATGGCGACGGCGTCGAGGCCCCACTTCTTGAAGACGTCGAAGACCTCCTGCTCCCGGCCCTTCTCGACCACCAGCAGCATGCGTTCCTGGGACTCGGAGAGCATGATCTCGTAGGGCGTCATGCCCGTCTCGCGCTGCGGCACATACTGGAGGTCTATCTCCACGCCGGTGCCGCCGCGGCTGCCCATCTCGCAGGTGGAACACGTGAGCCCAGCCGCGCCCATGTCCTGGATGCCGACGATGGCGCCGGTCTTCATCGCCTCCAGGCAGGCCTCGAGCAGCAGCTTTTCGAGGAACGGGTCGCCCACCTGAACGTTCGGCCGCTTCTGTTTGGAGTCCTCGGTGAACTCGGCCGAGGCCATCGAAGCGCCGTGGATGCCGTCGCGGCCCGTCTTCGCCCCGACGTAGATCACCGGGTTTCCCAGGCCGCAGGCCCGCGCCAGGAAGATCTCGTCCTGCTTGAAGACGCCCAGGGCGAAGACGTTCACCAGCGGGTTGCCGTTGTAGCACTCGTCGAAGACCGTCTCGCCGCCGACGGTGGGCACGCCGAAGCAGTTGCCGTAGTGGGCGATGCCGCCGACCACGCCCTCGAGGATGCGGCGGTTCCGCGGGCCGGCTTCGGGATCGTCCAGCGGGCCGAACCGCAGGGCGTCCATCACCGCGATGGGCCGGGCGCCCATGGTGAAGATGTCCCGCAGGATGCCGCCGACGCCGGTGGCCGCCCCTTGGAACGGCTCGATGAAGCTGGGGTGGTTGTGGGACTCGATCTTGAAGGCGACGGCCCAGCCGCCGCCGATGTCGATCACCCCGGCGTTCTCGCCCGGGCCCTGCAAGACGCGCGGCCCGCTGGTAGGCAGCTTCTTCAGATGCAGGCGCGAGCTCTTGTAGGAGCAGTGCTCGCTCCACATCACGCTGAAGATGCCCAGCTCGGTAAGCGTGGGCTCGCGGCCCAACAGGGCGACGATGCGCTCGTACTCTTCGGGCGTGAGCTGGTGCGCCTCGATGATCTCCGGGGTGATTTCGCTCATGGTTGCGTGGCCATGGCGGCGACCATGGACCGGAAGATGGCCAGACCGTCGGTCGAGCCCATCAAGGGATCCGTCGCCCGCTCCGGGTGCGGCATCATGCCCAACACGTTGCGCCCGCGGTTCAGGATGCCGGCGATCGAGCGCTGCGAGCCATTGACATTCTCCAGGTAACGGAAGGCCACGCGGTCCTCGGCCTCGAGCTCGTCCAGAGTGCGCTCGTCGGCGACATAGCAGCCCTCCCCGTGGGCGATGGGCAGCCGCAGCACCTGGCCTTTCTCGGCGGCGGAGGTGAACGGCGAGTTCGTGGTCTCCACCCGGAGCGGAACGTGCCGGCAGATGAACTTCAGATTGCGGTTGCGTACCAAGGCCCCGGGCAGCAGGCCGGATTCCACCAGGATCTGGAACCCGTTGCAGATGCCGAGCACGAGGCCGCCCTCGGCGGCGAACTTCTTCACCGCGGACATCACCGGGGAGAACTTGGCGATCGCCCCGCAGCGGAGATAGTCGCCGTAGGAGAAGCCGCCGGGCAAGATCACCGCATCGACGTCGCCGAGATGGGGATCGTCGTGCCAGAGAAACACGGCTTGCTCCCCCAGGTTGGCGGTGACGGAGTACCAGGCGTCGTGATCGCAGTTGCTCCCGGGGAAGACGACGACACCGAACTTCATGGGGCAATTTCAGTGTAGCAAATCCGCTTCAGCGGGCCGTTTCCCGCTCCCGGGCGGGGGCGCGGCGAAAGCCGCGGGATTCCGGCAAGGAAGGCCGCGGAGCGCCGTAAGAATCCACGGGGCGCGACACCCCTTGCAGGATGGCCTGAGAGGGAGAAAGAGTTGCGCCTGTTATATCGAAGTGATATCATCTAGATATCGAAGAAGGGCAAGGAGGTTCTCATGATCAAAGAAAAGCAGCGCTCAGCGATTCCCGGCATCCCGGTCCTCTTGCTGTTGCTCGCCTTCATGGTGTTGGACATCGTGAGCTTCGTCAACATGATCCGCATTCAGCCCGAGGGCCTGGCGATCGCGATCATCGCCCGGATCGTGCTCCTGGTGGCGGCCATCATCATGCTGGCCGGCCTGTTCACCGTCCAGCCGAACCAGGGCGTGGTGTTGACGCTGTTCGGAAAGTACGTAGGCACGGTGCGCCGGACCGGTCTGCGATGGGCCAATCCCTTCTACTCGAAGCAGAGGATCTCGCTGCGGGTCCGGAACTTCGAGACCAGCAAGATGAAGGTGAACGACCGCGATGGCAACCCGATCGAGATCGCCGCGGTGGTGGTCTGGAAGGTGGTGGACACAGCCGAGGCCGCCTTCCAGGTAGACGACTACGAGAACTACGTCCAGGTGCAGAGCGAGGCCGCGGTGCGGAACATGGCCACGGCCTATCCCTACGACACTCACGAAGAGCACCAGCTCTCGCTGCGGGGCAGCACGCAGCAGATCGCCGAGCATCTGCAGAAGGAGGTCCAGGACCGGCTGATGGTTGCCGGCGTCGAGGTGATCGAGGCGCGGATCAGCCACCTGGCCTACGCCCCGGAGATCGCCGCGGCGATGCTGCAGCGGCAACAGGCGGCGGCCATCATCGCGGCCCGGCAGAAGATCGTCGAAGGGGCCGTGGGCATGGTGGAGATGGCGCTCGAGAAGCTGAAGCAGAGCAGCGTGGTGGAGCTGGACCCCGAGCAGCGGGCGGCGATGGTCAGCAACTTGCTAGTGGTGCTCTGCGGCGAGCGGGCGACCCAGCCGGTGGTGAACACCGGGACCATTTATCAATAGGGACCGGCACCGCCGCGGCAGCGGGGCGCGTTCTGGTGCGAAACGACCGGGAGCTCGGCGATGGGCAAGCGCAAGCCATTCCTGCTGCGGATCGACGAGGAGGTGCTCGAGGAGCTCAAGAAGTGGGCCGACGACGAGCTGCGCAGCCTCAACGGCCAGATCGAGTTCCTCCTGCGCAGGGCGCTGCGGGAGAGGCGCAGGGGCGGACGCCGGACGGCGGAAGGCGGTCCGGGCGAAGCCGGTGCGGCGGGCAAGGAAGAATGAGCGCGCCGGAGAGTGGGTCAGCGGCTCAGGAGGGCTCGTCGAGGATGGCCACCGCCCGGACCGGAGGCCCGTCCCGGCCCTCGAGCTTCAGCGGAAAGGCGGCGAGGGTGAAACGCCGGGGCAGCGCGGCCAGGTTCGCCACCGCTTCGAGCAGCAGGACATCGGCGCCGAGCAGCGCCTGGTGCGCCTCGGCGGGGTCGGCCGCCGGCGAGGGCATGTCCATGCCCAGCAGGCCGATCTTTCTGGCGGCGATCCAGCGGGCGGCTTCGATGGTGAGCGACGGGTAGCCGTCGAAGAAGGCCGGCGAGCCGAACTGCTCGTGCCAGCCGGTGCGCAGCAGCACGCGGGCGCCCGGCTCGAAGGCCGAAGCGTGGAGTTGGAGCATCCCAGGGGTGATGACCGCCCCTTTGCCGAGGGCGCCGCCCGGAGCGAGATCGACCAGCGTGGCCGGACCGTAGAGGCGCTCGAGGGGGATGCGGTCCACCGTGCCGCCGTCGCGGAGGAAGTGGAACGGGGCGTCCAGGTGGGTACCCTGGTGGGAGCCCATGGCGAAGCGGGTGAGGTTGTAGCCGTTCTCGGCCAGGGTGGCGAAGGGCCGGATGCGGGGGACCGGGTCGCCGGGAAAAGCGGGCTGGCCGTCGGTGAGCGGATGGGTCAGGTCGATGAGCTTCATTCCCCGCCTCGGTCCTTCCTGAGATCATACACATAGATGGCCCAATCGATGCGGGCATCGGGCCGGCGCTTGCGCAGCCAGGCGAGCGCCGGCGAGTCCCGATAGACGCCCAGCAGGTTGGTGACGCTGACGGCCACCACGGAGTCGATCTCGCCGATGCGGCAATCTGCGCAGACTTCCTCGAGCACCCGGTGCTTGCCCAGGTAGTAGTTGAGGTCCGTGACGCCGAAGTAGCTGACGACGAGGTCGTCGAGGCCCCGGGCGCGCTTCCAGGCGGCGAGATGCTTCACGGCCTGGCCCCAGTCGATGTTCGAATCAGCCAGGTATCGTGGTCCCGCCGCCGGTCCGCCGGAGACGGTGTTGAAGAACGCCAGGTGGTGCGGGTGGATGCGGGTAGTCTCGGCGACCTGAAGCCCGAGCAAGAGGGCGGCCAGCACCCAGGCCCGTCCCCGCGCCAGCTTCGCGAAAGCGGCGCCCGCGGCCGCATACAGGAACGGGTAGACGGGCAGGATGTGCCGCAGGCCGAGGTTCAAATTGCCGGCCATGGCCAGGGCGAAGTACGCCAGCGGCGGGATGAGCAGGGCGAACCAGGCGAACGGGACGGCGTCGCGGCGGCGCGCCCGCAACCACGAGAGTCCCAGCCACACGCCCGCTCCGAGAAGCAGCAGAAGCGCGGTGGGAGTCTTGACGGCGAAGGCGACGGGGAAGTACAGCCAGCGGCCTTCTTTGCTGACCTCGCCCAGCAGGTAGGCCGGATGGCCCCGCTCGATGTGCGCGGCGACGATGTTCAGCCCCAGCAGGTAAGGGTGCGCCGGCAGGTGCATCGTCTCGCCGGCCCAGCGCAGCGTGCGGCTCACGAGGTTCTGCTGGCGGGCGTAGACCGCCAAGGGGGCCGCCTCGCCCCGGACGATGGTGCGCCAGGTGGCCGGGCCGTAGGCGGCGGCCAGCGTAACCAGCGCCAGCGCCGCGGCAGCGAGGTGGGTTCCGGCGAAACTCCGCCAGCTAAAGCGCTCCGGGCGTCTCTTCCAGTAGGCGAGCGAGAGCGCGGGCAGCAGGCCGAGGAGAAAGAGCGTCGAGAACTTCGCCGTGAGCGCCAGGCCCACCGCCAGACCGGCCAGCGCCAACGCGCCCCGGCCGCGGCGCTCGAGCCACCGCTCCCAGGCGGCTACCGCCAGGAAGACGGTGAAGGCCGCGGCGACGTCGCTCGCCACATAGTGGCCGTGGGCGATGAAGTTCGGATCCGTGGTGTAAAAGAAGAGCGCCGCGAGCCCGGCCACGGGTCCGAAGCGCCGCTTCGCCCACAGCGCCAGCACGGCGCCCAGCAGCAGCGCCAGCCCGATCATCGGCAGCCGCGCCAGCAGGAGCATCGTGTCCGGCGGCGCTTCGTTGCGGTAGAGAAACACCGCGCCGAAGAGCACCGCGTCGCCCTTCCGCCAGCTCTCATGCTCCAGGGGGAGCCGCAGGTCGAGCGCCAGCAGCGGCAGGGCCGCAAGATATTTCGCCAGCGGGGGGTGCTCGCGGTTCAGGCGGTGGGCGCCCAGGACAAGGTCCGTATAGCCGGAGACCAGGTGCACGCCCTCGTCCCAAGTCTGGTTCTCGCCCAGGGCCGCGGTCACCATCGCCACGCCCATGGCGGCGAGCAGCAGGGCGGCGGCGATCCACCAGGCCTTTCCGTTCATCGCACGCGGACCACGTAGTAGGGCGTCGTCTTTTCCGGATCGGGGTAAAACCAGCCGGCGCCGGATTCGCCGAGGATTTCGAAGTAGTAGAGCAGGTCCCACTTCGGCGTCAGCTCCTCGGCGGGGATCGTGAACCGGGCCCGCGAGGCGGGCGCTTCGAGGGTACGGAACTTCTCGAGGGCGTTCAGCGGACGGTAGTGCAGCCGGACGGTCTTGGCCCGCGTGTGCGGCACGACGATCAACGAGAGCCTCAGAGGACGGCCGGCGTGTACGCGCCGCGGAACGTAGTGGCGGAAGACCGGCGGGTCGGGCTTTTCGGCCTCGCGCCACTCGGCCGGCGCCGGCTCGCCGCCCTCGGTGTAGAGGATGAGCCCGGAGACCCTCCATTCGTTTTCGGGAAAGCGGACATCCACGACGCCGTCGTGCACTTCGAACGGGGCGGCGACCCGATTCCCCTCCGGCAGCAGGAAGTAGGCGGCGTACGCCTCGCCGCCCACGCGGACGCGGAAGACCTGGGCCCCGCGGCCGGTGATCCAGTCGCCGAACAGGGCATTCTCCGGCAGGTCGCGCCGCGTCGGATGGAGCAGCGTGGCGCGGATCACGCGCCGGGGAGCGTCGGCGAGTGCGTGGGCCCTCCGCTCACCGGAGGTCGCCCAGCCGTAGCCGCGCTCTTCGGCATATTCGGTGGCCGGATCCACCGGAGCGAAGCCCGGCTCGACGCTCGTCCGGATGCGCAACCGCCGTCCCCGGCCCGCCGCCCCGAAGTCGAAGCCCCGGTAGAAGCGGCCGAAGCGCTCGAGCAGCCACTCGCGCTCGCGCAGCGTCACCAGGTCGTGCTCCAGGTACGGCAGCTTGTCCTTCCAGTGACCGGCGTCTTCGGGGCCGAAGACCATGTGGGGCGGATAGAGGCCATCGGTGAAGGCGGCCAGTTGGCGCCAGACGGCCAGTGCCGCTTCGGCCTCTTTCCTCGCCTGCTCGATGGCCTCGCGGGCGCCGGTCCGGTAGAAGTGGACGAGATGGAGCGCGGCCATCTGCCGGTGGGCGTGGAAGCGGGCCAGATAGGCGAGGACGCGGAAATCGGGCTCCGTGCCGGCCCATTCCCGGTGGCCCGGCTCGAGCTTTTCGGAAACCGCCGCGAGGGCGGCCTCGATCCCATCGGCCATCTCGGTGAACTTCCGCGCCGTCTCTTCCGGCGTCTGTTTGGCTGAAGCGAGCCCGTCGAGCCGGAACTGAACCGCCTGCCGGATCGAGGCCACGAAGCGGCGGCTCCCGGCGGGCGCGGCGGCGTAGTAATCGAGCAGTCCGCCGGGGTTGATCTCCGGCCAGAGGTACATATTCGGATCCGGCAGGTGCACCGCGACGAGTTCGTTGAGCACGTGGCTGGCCTGCCGGTACGCCTCGGCGGCGTCGCCGGCGGCGTCGCCGAAGCGGCGCTTCAGCTCGTCCATCCAGACGCGGTCGGGAACTTTGGGGTCATAAGTGATGCGGCCCCAGAGGCGGTAGAACATCCAGTAGCGCTCGAACTCCCAGCGCCAGAACCGCCGGCGCTCGCTGCCCGGCGCGAAGATCCCCCACTTGCCCGGCTGGTTGCCGAAGCCCTTTTGGGCCAGCGGCTCGTCGATCTCGAAGCCGATGGAGTCCGAGAGGGTGAGCGTGCGGGCGGCGCGGCGGACGTAATCCGGATCGCCCCACAGCAACAGCCGGTGCGAACCCAGCGCCCAGATCTCCCAGAAGAAGTCATAAGGACGCGGACGCCCGCCGGGCAGCCCCGGCCAGCGCCGCAGGAAGTCGATGTAACTGTAGTTCGGGTAGGTCTCCGCCGGCTGATACGGGCGGCCGAGGTGCTCGGCCCAATACTTCGCCGAGAGGCGCAGCGGGACGCCGGCAGAGATCGCCGCTTCGAGCATCCCTTTGCTCATGAGCCAGCCGCGCAGGTCGAGGGTGACCAGGCGGCCCGCCTCGCGCAGGGCCTTGTAGACGTAGTCCCGGAAGAAAGAGACCTGGCGCTCCGGCGGGATGCCCGACTCCCAGTTCGTGCGCACCTGGACGCTGCGGATCGCCGGGCAGGCGGCCAGGACCTTCTTCAAAGCCTGGTAAGTGTACGGGCCGAGGTTCTCCTCAGTGAGCCCCTGAACGGTGGGCTGCTGGCGGCCGTGCTGGATGTCGTGCTGCCAAATGCCCAGGGTGAAGTCGATGGCGTGGTCGGCGGCCGTCTGGGCGATGAAGCAGAGCATCTCGAGGTTGCGTTTGCGCTGCTCGGGGGAAAGGCCGGGGACGCGGACCTCGGGAAAGTCCTCGACCTCGACCCAGTAGGGGTAGGGCGGGGCCAGATAGTTCGTCTGGTGGGCGAAGACCAGGTTCAGGCGGTTGAACCGGTTGCGCGCCAGCATCTGAATGTAGGCGGTCCAGTAGTCCCGCGAATAGAACCAGTCCTGCTCCAGATCGCGGTTGTGCAGGAACCGGCGGATGCCGCGCAGCTTGACGGCCGGCTTGCCGGATTCCGGATAGAGACGCCCGCGGCGCCGGATCTGGTCCGCCGCCGCCACCAGCCCGTACATCAGCCCCCGCAGATCGCCCCCGGAGACGCGGTAGGAGGAGATGCGGTAGCTCTCCGGGGCGGCCGAGGTAATCTCGGTGCGGATGCGGATCTTGATGCCGCGTTCTCTCAGGGCGGCGCGCAGCTCGTTCAGGCCGAACTCCACCGGCGGCGCTTCGGCCTTCACAGCGGGTGGGAAAACGAGCGCGAAGAGCGCCGCGAGCGCGCACAGCCCCCTCATGAGTCCACATAGTAGCAGGGAGCCGGTGCGGCGGCCGCGGCCGGCGCCATCCGGGCGGCGTCAACGAGCGGGCGCGCCGCCGAAACCAGATTACTCGTAGGTCACCCAGATCGGGCTGGACCAGGCCAGTTCGCCGTCGGCTTGCTCGAGGCGGACGTAGTACCAGTGGTCGCCGGGGCCGGCCTCGGCGTCGAAGTACTCGAGATCGACCTCGCGGCTGCCGGGGCGGGCTTCGTAGATGAAGGAGCCGTCACGGATCAGGCGGACGGCGGCGATCTCACCCGTGCCGAGGGCCCGCACCCGGATCTTCTGCTTCTCCCGGGCGCGGAACTTGTCGCCCATCATCCGGTCGCCCAGCCAGAACTCGAGGACGATGTTGTCGGTGGCCCCGTAGGTGTGGCGCGCTTTGATCGCCTCGAAGATCTGCTCGCGCAAGGTTCCCGGCGCGTAGACCATGGCGTAGGAGATGTGAGTCGAATAATGGTCCGAGCTGGCGATCACGCCCAGGCGGTAGCCCTTCTTCCAGGCGTTCCACACCAGGCCCGCTTCCTGGAAGCCGCCGGGGGCCTTCTTCTCCTCGCCGTCGCGGATGCCCCGGGGAGCGTTCTTGTGCTCGTAGTTCTGGCGGTCGCCCTGGTAGATCTCGACGACCCTGTCTACCTCGGGGTCGCTGTAGTGCCAGTCGGTGCCCATCGAGTTCGTCGCCGTGGTGTGGGGGATGGCGATGCCGCCGCTCGAGCGCAGTGACTCCATCAACAGCCGCGTGTCGTTGCGGATCGTCGAGCCGAAGCTCATCGAGTTGAAGGTGAGCAGCTCGCCGTCGGGCGAGTCCGGCAGCATGAACCGCTTGTCGATGCGCTGGAAGAAGGGGACGACGGCGTAGTCGCGCGTGAGGTGGAGGATGTTGCGGTGGCCGTGAGGGTTGCCGGGGTTGCGCTCGTAGCCGTAGAGCGGGGTGAAGCGCCGCGGGAAGTAGTACATGTCGGCTAGCTTCTGGGTCATCGTCAGCCAGTAGTCGTGGCCGCCGGCCTGGTGGTCGGTGGAAGCGCCGAAGTCCATGTCGGCGGCGTCGATCATGTAGCGGTAGAACTCGATGATGGTGCCGTCGTCGATGTTCGAGTCCGGTGAGAGCTCGGTATGGCGGTGCAGGTCGCCGCGCAGGATGCGCAACGTGCGGTTGCCGTACTTGATGCGGTGGGCCCGGGCGGCGGCTACGTCCTCGGCTTCGCGGGGATGGACCACGGGAGGCTCCACCGGCTCCGGGCGGAACTCGGCCAGCCGGGGCGCCGGACCCGGGCCGGGCAGCTCGAGCGAGCCGGCGATGACGCGGTTCTCGAACGGCCGGCTGGTGAAGTCCCAGCGGCGGTTCTCGCTCGGCCAGAAGATCCAGAGCCGCCCGTCCGCGGCCGTGATGCCGTGGCGGATGCTGCGCCGCGTGAGGCTGTAGGGCAGCAGGATCGGGTCCGTCCAACGGTCCCCGGCAAGCCGCGTAAGGAAGCTCTCCCAGTGGGCCATCGCCCGCCACCCTCTTCGGGCGTAGCGACGCACGAAGGCGAGCCAGATATTGCCGTCGGGATCGGTGAACAGGTGCGGCACGCCGGTCTCGGAGACGCCGAGGGCCAGCGTGTCATCGAAGTCGAGCTTCGGCGGGGTCTTCCAGCGGCCTCCGTCGAGGACGGCGATCTCGATGCGGCGGCCGCGGCCGAGGGGCGTGCCGGGGGACTTCTGCCCCAGGAACCAGCCCAGGTCCTTGCCCCAGTTCACGTCGCCGCGCTCCCAGGCCACCCACGGGCGGCCCTGGCGGTCCACCGTCACGCTCGCATGGGCCTCGAAACGAGGGGTGGCCACCACGGTGTGGATCTCACCGAGGCCGCGCTCGGGGGAAAACGAGCGGCAGAGGACGTCGTAGCTCGCCGTGTACCGGTCCCAGGCGATCCAGGCCGTGCCGTGGGGGCCGGCGGCGATGGACGGCTCCCACTCGTTGCGCTCGGTCTCGGTGACGGCGATGGTGTCGGACCACTCGCCGTCCCGCAGGTACTTCAGCCGGATCTGCGACCAGCGGCCGCGCAGGGCCTGCCAGGCGACGTAGATCGTGCCGTCCGGGGCCCGGGCGACGGCCGGTTCGATATCGGGCAGGGGGTCCCGGGTGAGCCGGTGCAGCTCGCCCCACTCGTTGTCCTCCCAGGGCATGGCGTAGAGGTCCCAGTTGCCGTCCGCCTGCTGGGACCAGATCAGCCACGGCTTGCCCGCAGCGTCCACGGCCACGTGCGGCCGCCATAAGTCTTCCTTGGCTCGGGAAACCGGGATCAGCCGCGTCCACTCTTCGTCCTTGTAGCGGCGCAGATTGAGTTCTTCGCGGCGGTCGTGGTAGCTCATCCAGGTGATCCAGAGCGTGCCGTCGGGGGCGCCGGCGATCGAAGGGAAGTCATGGTGGCGCAGCCGCGTGCCGGAAAGATCGGTCGCCGAGACCAGGCGCGTGACCTCCACCCGCCCGTTCAGAAACCGCCGCCGCTCGCCCACCGCCAGGCCCATCGGCTCGAAAGCGAAGCGGCCGTGGTTCGTCTCCACCGTCACCCGCGTGGCCGGAGAGCCCGCTCCCCTGAGCAGCAGGCCCTTGGGCAGCAGCAGCGGCTTCATCACGCCGAAGATCTGCTTGTGGAACAGGACGTTCTCCACCTTCGGGGCGAGCCGCCAGCCGCCCTGGGGCAGGATCCGGTCATCGGGAAGCTCGAAGCGGTAGCCGTCGAGAGCGTGGAGATCGCCGGCGGCGACGCGGACACGTCCTTTCCACCGCGAGGGCTGGCGGTCGCCGGCGCCGAACAGGACGAGCGCCTGCCAGAGCTTGCTTTCCGGAGTGCCCCCGGGTTCGGTGGTGCGGGACTTGGTGTAGGCGATGTCGCGTTTCGCCCCGGCGGCCAGCGCCTCGGCCCCGCCGGCGGACTGATCGGGCAACTGGGCAGCGGCGGCCCCGGCGAACACGAGAACGGCGAGGCAGCCCCCCGCCCGCAGAATGCTTGCGCGCATCAGCTCATCCTTTCCGGCGCAGCCGCTTGCCGACCTCGCGGAGGGTCTTGACGTCCTCGGGGTGGATGGAGCCGTCCGGGAGCGGGCCGGTGTTGAGCAGCAGGTTCGCGTTGAGCTTCCCGGCCTCTTCGAGCGCCCGCATCACCCAGTCGGCGTCGCGGTGCTTGCGGTCGTTGTCTTTCCGGTAGCCCCAACTGCGCTCCTGCAGCGTGTCGCAGATCTCGCCCGGCTTGCCCTTGTTCAGCTCCCAGGCGCGGCGGCCAACCTCCCCGCCCCGGCGGTGGGCCCGCATGGTGCGTTCCGGCGCCACGAAGTCCTCGTCGCCGTTGGCCCCCTGTTTGAAGCAGATCAGGCAGCCCGGCTGGGTGGAGCGGATCAGCGCGTAGGTCTGCTCGATGGGGAAGAGGTCCGGCCGGGCGTAGTAGCCCATGATCGGGTCGAGCCACAGGCCCTGGATCGGGCCGTACTGGGTGAGCAACTCCTTCATCTGGGCATGGACGAAGTCGATGTAGTGCTTGAAGTCCTCGTCCTTGCGCCACTTGTATTCCGGCTGCGGCTCGGGGTAGTCGGGCCGGGCGGCGCCCCAACGCGGCAGACCGGCTTGGCGCGAATAAAAGTAAGGATGCCGCCAGTCGAGCGCGTAGGAATAGTAGTAGAAGATGCCGAGGCCCTTCTTCTGGCAGGCCTCGGTGAGCTCGCCGATCAGGTCCCGGCGGGCCGGCGAGTTCACGCTCTTGAAATCGGTCTGCTTCGTCTCGAACAGGCAAAAGCTGTCGTGGTGCCGGGAGGTGAGGTTGACGTACTTCATCTCGGCCTCGAGGGCGAGATCGGTGATGAAGTCGGCGTCGAAATTCCTGGCCGTGAACTGGTCTTTCAGTTTGGCGTACTCGGCCACCGGGATCTTCTCGCGGAGCTGCACCCACTCGCCGCGGCCGAGGATCGAGTAGACGCCGTAGTGCATGAAGAGGCCGAAGCGGGCCTTGGTGAACCATTCGAGGGTCTTCTCGCGGGTGCGGTCGGGGCCGCTCGGGGGCGGCAACGCCCGGGGATCCGCGGCCGTGGAGACGAACGTGGCGGCCAGGCCGGCGCCGGCGGCGTGGAGGAAGGAGCGGCGGTCCATCGTGCGCATGTCGCTACTAGTCTATCGCTGGAAGGCCGGTTCGTTAACGTTTCAGGCAGAAAACAGCGAAGGCGGCGGACCCGTCGGGCCGCCGCCTCGCGCCGCACCCATGCGTTCTCACGCCGCCCGCCGCCACGGCCGCACCGGGACACGGTCCGGTGTTTGAGGTGGCAAGGGCCTGGAGACAGGTTTCACGCCGCGCACCGTGGTGGAGAAGTACTCCCTCAACGGATAGAGGCTGTAGGGCTCCAGTTCGTGGAACACCCGCCCCAGCTTGTGCATGATCCGGTAGACCATGTGGAAAAAGTTGCCCCGGCTCAGGCCGAACTTCCGGGAGCACAGCTTCCAGTCCGCCCCGAGAAGGAAGTGATACTTGAAAACCTTATATTCCGTCGGGGTCAGCGAGCGGCGGCTGACGAGGATGAAATCGGCGATGTACTCTTCGTCCTTGCGCCCCCAGGTGAGCCGGCGGTCGGTGCCGCGGGTGAACTGCAGCGACACCTTGGACATGTACTTTTCTTTCTCGACGCAGTAGCGGAAGCGAGCGTAACAGGCTCGAAAGATGGCGCGCAGCACGCAGTTGCAAGGATTCGACTTGCCCCGTTTGCCGAAAACCAGGCCCAGGCCGTGACAGGAGGTGCACCGGTTCGAGGCAAGCGCCAGTGTGTCTGATCGGGTCCATTCCTTCATCTGTTTTGCCTTTCTTCAAGTGGGTTTCTCTCCAGCAGCCCGGCGGAACAACCAGGCTGCCCCTAAGCCTGAAATCATGATAAATAAATGATCATTCAGGTCAATACCAAAGGAGAACGGAGGCTCATCCAAGCCCGGGCGCAGCGCGCCAGAACAGCTACAAATTATTGTAGAGCAACAGGTTATGGAAGGACTCGAAAGCGCCGCCCCGCCGGCGCGGGGTGGAATATATCGGAGATTTGATGGGAAATATTTACACGTATTTCAAAAAGAAATATAATGGAACGCGGGATGACATTCGAACAGCTTCTCGACCGCCTGACCGCCCGGCTGCGCGCGATGATGCGGAACGGTGAGCTCACGGAAAGAGGCTTCGCCCGGCGCGTCGGACTCTCGCAGCCTCACCTGCACAACGTGCTCGCCGGCGCGCGCGCCATGACCCCGCGCGTGGCGGACCAGATCCTGGAAGAGTTGGATCTGTCAGCGCTCGACTTGTTTACCGAGGAGGAAAAGTCGGCCGGGGCGGCAGCCGACGGCAATCACCGCCCGGAACCGCCACGGGCGACTTCATGATAGGTTTCGATGACTTCCCGGGCCGTCTTCCGCCAATTGAAACGCCGCAGTTGCGCGCGGCTTTTCTCGATGAGTTCGTTCCGCAGCTCTTCGTCGAGCAGGGCGTCGCGCAGGCCGCGCTCGATGTCGAAGACGTTCTCCGGATTGACGATTACCGCCGCGTCACCGACCACCTCGGGCAGCGCGCTGACATTGGAGGTCACCACCGGGGTGCCCGCGGCCATGGCTTCGAGCGGTGGCAGTCCGAAACCCTCATATAAGCTCGGAAAGGCGAAGACGCTGGCCGCCTCGTAGAACACTCGGAGTGTGTCGATCGGGACGAAACCGAGGAAGCGGACGGCGTCCTCGACGCGGCTGCGCACTACGGCCTGCCGCACGGCCGGGTAGCGGCCGATTTCATCGCCGATGACAATCAGCCGCAAGTCCTTGTACCTGGGATGGTCCGTGAGCTTCGAGCGCAGCACGGCGAAGGCTTCGATGAGCCGCGGCACGTTCTTCTGAGGCCGGATGTTGCCGACGTATAGCACGAAAGGATAGGAGATCTGGTACCGCTCGAGAATGCGGCGGCGGAACCGTTCGGCGGCGCCCGCCTGGCCGGCGTGGCCGTCGGAATTGGGCGGTTTCAAGAAGCGTGGGTCGGGAGCGTTGTAAATCAGGCGGATACGCTCCGGTGGCACCCCGATCACGCGCATGACGTCCCGGCGCGTCGCCGATGAAACGGCAATCACTTTGGCGGCCCGCAGAAGCCCGTGGCGGATCTGGTACTCGAGGAGCTTCTGGCGCCAGCCACTCCGGCGCGGGAAGAGGAACTCGGCGAGGTCGTGCACTGTAACGACGTACGGTCTGGGGGTGAGAAACGGCACGCGGTTCAGAGGGATGTGGCAGACATCCGGCGAGTGACGCCGGGCGAACAGCGGAAACCGGAGGCTTTCCCGCACCAAAGACTCGGGTATGACGCAAGTGACGATCACGAAGTTCGAGGGCAGCCCGCTGAGCTCCGTCGCGTCCTCGGGCCGCAGGAAGACGATGAAATGATCTTCCCGGTCTATCTCCGCCAGCGCCCGGGTGAGGTTCCGGATATAAGTGCCGACGCCGAAATCCTTGAGGTGCCGGCCGTCGATCAGGATTCGCAGGGCCATTTCAGGCGGTGCTGCGGCTGAGTTTCCAGCCGTAGAGCGGGAACTTCTCCACCAAAGCGGCAACGCGCTCCCGTACCGACTCGATGCTCCGCCCCAGGCCCTTTTCGTCGCCTGCCGCCAGCCGGTCCAGTATCTCGGCGATCCAGGCGCCCACCTGTTTCATTTCCGGCTCGCGGAACCCCCGGGTGGTCACCGCGGGCGAGCCGATACGGATGCCGCTGGGATTCAGAGGAGGGTTGACGTCGAACGGGATAGTGTTCTTGTTGACGGTGATGCGGGCACGGTCGAGGGCGTTCTCGGCATCCCGGCCCCTCACGCCGCGGCAGAACAGATCCACCAGGGCCAGATGCGTGTCGGTGCCGCCGGAAACGATGCGCCAGCCGGCCTCCGCCAACGTTCCGGCGAGAGCCTGTGCATTCGCCACCACCTGCCGCGAATAGGCGGCGAACTCCGGCGTCATCGCCTCCTTGAAGCAGACCGCCTTGGCGGCGATGACATGGCAGAGCGGACCGCCCTGGGTGCCGGGGAACACGCTGCGGTCCACTGCCTTGGCAAACTCTTCCTTGCAGAGAATCAGACCCGCCCGTGGTCCGCGTAGAGTCTTGTGCGTGGTGCTCGTAACGATATCGGCGTACTTGCAGGGATTCGGATGCACCCCGGCAGCGACCAGCCCGGCGAAGTGGGCCATGTCGACGACGAACACAGCGCCCACCGAGTCGGCGATCTCGCGGAACCTCTGGAAGTCGATCACGCGGGGATAGGCGCTGCCGCCGGCGATGATCAGCCGAGGCTTGTGCTCCTCGGCGAGGCGGGCCAGCTCGTCGTAGTCGATTACCTCGTCGTCCTTGCGCACGCCGTAAGGAACGACGTTGTAGAGCTTGCCGGAGAAATTCAAGTGGTGACCGTGGGTGAGGTGGCCGCCGTGGGCCAGATTCATGCCCAGAATGGTGTCGCCGGGCTTGGCCACGGCGGCGTAGGCGGCCTCGTTGGCCTGCGAGCCGGAATGCGGCTGCACGTTGGCGTGCTCGGCCCCGAAGAGCTTCTTCGCCCGCTCCCGGGCCAGGGACTCGACGACGTCCACGTTCTCGCAACCGCCGTAGTAGCGCCGGCCGGGGTAGCCTTCGGCGTACTTGTTGGTGAAGACGCTGGCCGTGGCCTCGAGTATCGCCTCGGTGGTGAAGTTCTCGCTGGCGATCAACTCCAGCCCCGAGTGCTGGCGCTCGATTTCCGCCTGGATGGCCGAGTAGACCTCCGGATCGACCTCGGCCAGCGGCCGCGCAAGCCTTTCCTGCTCCGTCATTTCTTCCCCTTCTCGTTCGTGCAAGCCGAGCCCGCCTTTCGCTCCATTTCGGCGATCTTGCCGACGCGCCGCGCGTGCCGACCGCCGTCGAACGGCGTCTTCAAGAACAGATCGATGAGCCCGGCCGCGGTCTCCGGATCCGTGTACTTGGCCCCGAGGGTGAGAATGTTGGCGTTGTTGTGAGCCCGGCTCAGGATGACTTCGTCTTCATTCACTCCCAGGGCGGCGCGGATCCCCGGGATCTTGTTGGCCGCGATCGACATGCCCACGCCGGTGGAACAGACGAGGATCCCGCGCTCGGCCCTGCCTTTCGATACCGCGCACGCCACGGCGGCGGCGTAGTCGGGATAGTCGGTGGATTGAGGACTGTCGGTGCCCAAGTCTACAACTTCATGACCGAGGCCCGTGAGGCGCCGGCGCAGCTCTTCTTTGAGCCGGAAGCCAGCATGGTCGGAGCCAATAGCGATCTTCATGCGGAGGATAACCCCTCATCTTAACATGCTAGAATTGTCCTCTTGCCTGTTCCTTCCCGGCGAGGAAGTCTATGTACTGGAGTAAGTTATTCATACCCACGCTGCGCGAGACGCCGGCCGAAGCCGAAGTCGTCAGCCATGCCCTGCTGCTGCGCGGCGGCTACATCCGCCAGCTCGCGGCCGGCATCTACAGCTACCTGTTCCTCGCCCAGCGTTCCCTGCTGAAGATCATGCGCATCATCCGCGAAGAAATGGACGGCATCGGCGCCCAGGAGATGTTCCTGCCGGCCCTGCACCCGGCGGACCTGTGGCGCGAGTCCGGGCGCTGGGACGTGATGGGCGACAACATGTTCCGGCTCAAGGACCGCTTCGAGCGGGAGCTTTGCCTTGGAATGACGCACGAAGAGGTGATGACCCACATCGCCCGGGGCGAGCTCCGCAGCTACAAGCAGTTGCCGCAGATCTGGTACCAGATCCAGACGAAGTTCCGCGACGAGCCGCGGCCGAAATCGGGATTGCTGCGGGTGCGGCAGTTCCTGATGAAAGACTCCTATTCGTTCGATCTCGGCCCGGAAGGCCTCGATGCAGCTTACGAGAAGCACTACCAAGCCTACTGCCGGATCTTCGACCGCTGCGGTCTGGAGTACATCGTCGTCGAGGCCCACTCCGGGGCGATGGGCGGCAGCCAGTCCCACGAGTTCATGGTCAAGGCCGACGCCGGCGAGGACTACGTGGTCCAGTGCACCGGCTGCGACTACGCGGCGAACCTCGAGAAGGCGGCCTCGAAGCCGGTCCCGCCGCGGGGCCCGGACCCGGAGGGCGATCTCGAACCGGAGAAGTTCCCTACCCCGGGGCGGAAGACGATCGCCGAGATCGCCGACTTCACCGGGTTGCCGGAAAGCTCCCAGATCAAGAGCCTCGTCATGGTGGCCGACGGAAAACCAGTGCTGGTCTTGCTGCGGGGGGACCACGCTTTGAGTGAAACCAAACTTCAAGCGGTAACGGGCGCTACTGAAATCCGTCCCGCGCACCCGGACGAAATCCGGGAGTGGTTCGGCGCCGACGCCGGTTCCCTGGGTCCGGTAGGCGTCACCAACATGCCCGTCCTGGCCGACGAGGCCCTGAAGGGCCGGCGGAACATGATCTGTGGAGCCAACGAAGACGGCTACCACCTTCGTCACGTGACGCCGGACGAGGACTTCCAAGCCGAATACCATGATCTCCGCGAGGTCGCCGACGGCGACACTTGCGCCTCCTGCGGGGCCAGGCTCGGGGTGATCAAAACCGTCGAGGTCGGCCACATCTTCAAGCTCGGCTACAAGTACTCGGAGTCGATGGGCCTGAAGGTGCTCACCGAAGACGGCAAGGAGATCCCCGTCATCATGGGCTCCTATGGCATCGGCGTGGAGCGGATCCTGAGCGCCGCCGTCGAGCTCTACCACGACGAGGACGGCATGGCGCTGCCGGCGGCGATCGCCCCCTTCGAGGTCGTAATCACTCCGGTGAACAAGTCCAACGACGACCAGCGCAGTGCCGCCGAGCAGCTCTACGCCAGGTGCAAGGCGGCGGGTCTCGACGCCCTCTACGACGACCGCGACGAGCGCGCCGGCGTCAAGTTCAAGGACGCCGACCTGATCGGCATCCCCTACCGCATCACCGTCGGCAAGAAGCTGGCCGGCGGCAAGGTGGAGATCGTCGAGCGCCGCACGCGGCAGTCTGAAGACGTGGCTCTGAGCGAGGCCGTGGACTACCTGGCCGAGAAGATCCGTCAAGCGAAACAGTGAACCTCGATTGGGAAAGCGTCCGCGCCCAGTTCCCGCCGCTCGAGCGGTGGACGTTCCTCAACACCGCCACCTTCGGGCAGCTTCCCAGGCGGGCCGTCGAAGCGGTGGCGCGCCACTTCGCCCGGCGGGACCGCGAGGCCTGCCGCGACTTCCTGGAGTGGTTCGCCGATGCCGACCGCATCCGCGGCAAGCTGGCCCGGCTGATCCACGCCTCTGCCGAGGACATCACCTTCGTCCCCAACGCCTCGACGGCCTTGGCGAGCCTGATCGGCGGGCTCGAGTGGAAGCCGGGCGACCGTATCGTCACCTTTGAGGGGGAATTCCCCAACAACATCTACGTCGCCGAGGTCCTCGCCACCCGGGGCGTCGAAGCCGTGCAGACGGACTGGGATTCTCTCGAGACCGTGCTGCGCCACGGCGCCCGGCTCGTGCTGCTCAGCACGGTGAACTACGTCACCGGCTTCCGCCTGCCCCTGGAAGAGGCCGCCGCGCTCTGCCGGCGATACGGCGCCCTGCTGTACTTGGACGGCACTCAAAGCGTGGGCGCTCTCCGCTTCGACGCCGCCCGCATCCGCCCGGCGGCGCTCTTCGTGGATGCCTACAAGTGGCTGCTGGGGCCGACCGGCTCGGGCTTCCTCTACGTCGACCCGGAGCTGCGGACGCGCCTGCAGCCGGCGGTCATCGGCTGGCGCAGCGACCGCCGCTGGCGGCAGGTGGACAACCTCCACCACGGAGCCCCGGACTTCTCCGGCGCCGCCGAGCGGTTCGAGGGCGGGATGCTGCCCTTCGCTCCTCTATACGGGCTGGAGGCGTCGGTTGACCTGATGCTCGAGCTGGGGCCGGAGCGAATCGAGCAGCGGGTGAGGGAACTCGCCGAAGCCGCCCGCGCCGTGCTGCGGAGGGCCGGCGGGCGGCTGCTGAGCGACGAGGCCCCGCATTACGACTCTCCGGTGATCGCCGCCCGCTTCCCCGGCCGGGATCCGGCCCGGCTCGTCCGGGAACTCTACGCGCGCCGCATCCTCGTTTCGGCGAGGCACGGTTTCTTGCGCGTCTCGGTCCACTTCTACAACAACGAAGCAGACCTGGAGCGGCTCGAGACGGCTCTGGGCGAGCTGCCCGGGCGGTGAAACTCAGACGACCATCTGCTTCTTGCGCGGGTCGTAAGTGACCCGGCGGCCCTTGCGCAGCGCCTCCATCGCCATGCACAGCGTCACCGTGGTCCACAGGCCCATCTCGACCGTCGCGTTGGGATCCTCGCGCGACTTGACGCAGGCCAGGAAGTTCCGGATGTGGTCGATGGTGGCCCCGCCGAAACTGCCCGGGCGTTCCACGTCCACGCTGGGCTTCAGCTCGAGCTCCCGCGACTGGGGATAGAGCTTGTACCATTCGCGGCCCACGTCCAGGCGGGCCCGGTTGCCGTGGAACTGCTTCAACTGGTCGTGGAACGGATTGTACTTCATCGCCCGGTAGCCGCAGGTGAAGATCGCCAGAAACCCTTCCGGGTACTCGATGGCCATCGAGGTCGTTTCCGGAACCTCGGCGCCTTCGAGCTGCGGCGGAGCCGCCGCGCAGGTCACGGCCGCCGGGAACGAGGCGTCCATGAACCAGTTGATAGCGTCCACGATGTGGGCGGCCTGGCCCACCATCAGGCCTCCGGAGTAGTCCCAGAAATAGTACCAGTTGAAGAAGCGCACGGGATCGAGGGGCCGCTTCGGGGCCGGCCCGAGCCAGCGTTTCCAGTCGAGCTTGCCTTTCAACTCGCGCTGCCGCAGCGAAGCCTGGTAGTTGAGCCAGTGGGAGGTGACCAGGCGGACCTCGCCGGTCTCGGGCATCAGGCGCTGGGCCGCCTGGAACAAGGACGAGCTGCGCCGCTGGGTGCCGATCTGCACGACGCGCCGCGTGCGCCGGGTCGCCTTGACGATGTCGAAGCCCTCGGCGATGGTGTGGGCCATGGGCTTCTCCAGGTAGACGTCCTTGCCCGCCTCGACGGCGTCGATAGTCATGCGGGCGTGCCAATGGTCCGGCGTAGCGACGATGACGAAATCGAGGCTGTCGTCCTGTAGCATCTCCCGGTAGTCGTGGTAGCCCTTGGCCCCGGGAGAGGCCTGCTCGAGCCCGGCCTGGAGGTTGGGCTCGTAGATATCGCAGACGGCGGCCATCTCGGCCCCGAGTTCCTTGAACTGGGTTGTCAGGAACCGCCCGCGGCCGCCGCTGCCGATCACCGCGCCGCGGAGGCGCTCATTGGCTCCGGAAACACGGGCGGCCGAAGCCGCCGTCATAGCAAGAAACGATCGCCGCTTCATCAGGGATCCTCCTCTCAGTCGTCGAACACCACTCTACGGCCCTCGAGATGGAATTTGCCGGAAAGTACGATATTGATGGCTTCGGAATAGATCCGGTGCTCTTCTTTCAGGATCCTCGCCGCCAGCGTCTCCGGGGTGTCGTCGTTCAGCACGGGGACGGCGGCCTGGACGATGATGGGGCCGGCGTCGAGATGCTCGTCTACGAAGTGCACCGTGCAGCCGCTGATCTTCACCCCATGCTCCCAGGCCTGGTGCTGGGCGTCGAGGCCGGGAAACGCCGGCAGCAGCGAGGGGTGGATGTTGAGGATCTTCAGCGGGAACTCCCGGATGAAGTAGGGCGACAGCAGCCGCATAAAGCCGGCCAGACAGACCAGGTCCACCTCGCGCTTGCGCAGTTCGGCCACCACCAGGCGGTCATAGGCCTCGCGCTCCATGCCCTTTGAGGGGATGCAGACGGCGTTCAATCCCCGCTGGCGGGCGACCTCGAGCCCCCTGGCCGAGGGCCGGTTGGAAATCACGACCGCGATCTCCGCCGGGATCCTGCCGGCGGCGACGTTGTCGGCGATGGCCTCGAAGTTCGATCCCCTTCCCGAGAGCAGGATTCCGAGTTTCTTCATTCGTAGATCACCCTCTCTTTCGCCTTCTCCGGCAACCGGATCACCTCGCCGATCTGATAGTAGCTCTCGCCGGCGCGATCCAGCACCAACTGGGCCGCTTTTTGCAGTCGTGGCGAGACGACGAGGATCATGCCGATGCCCAGGTTGAAGGTCCGGCGATAATCGTCCAGCGGGATCCGGCCGAGCTTCCTGAGGAAGGGAAAGATCGGCGGGACCGGCCAGGCCGACGTGCGGATCCGGGCTCCCAGTCCTTCCGGCAGCACCCGGGGCAAGTTGTCCGTAACGCCGCCGCCGGTGATGTGCGCCGCGCTCTTGACCAGGCGTGACTCGAGCAGTCCGGCCATCGCCTTCGCGTAACTGCGGTGCACCTTGAGAAGCTCTTCGCCTACGGTGCACCCCAGTTCTTCGACGTAGGAGTCCACCGTGTAACCGGCCACATCGAAAAGCAACGTCCGGGCCAGCGAGTAGCCGTTGGTGTGGAGCCCGCTCGACGGGAGTCCCAAAAGGACGTCCCCCTCTACCACCCGCGCCCCCGTCACCAACCGGTTGCGTTCCACGACGCCGACGATGAAGCCGGCGAGGTCATATTCGCCGGGGGAGTAAAGGCCGGGCATCTCGGCGGTCTCGCCCCCGATCAGCGCGCAACTGTTCGCCGCGCAGCCTCTCGCCAAGCCCTCGACGATCTGCGCCACGACGTCAGGGTTCATCTTGCCCATCGACAAGTAGTCGAGGAAAAACAAGGGGATCGCCCCTTGGACGAGGATATCGTTGACGCAGTGGTTCACCAGATCCTCGCCGATCGTGTCATGCCGCCCGGCGAGGAAAGCGACCTTGAGCTTGGTTCCGACGCCGTCAGCCGAACTCACCAGCACCGGATTGCTCCAGCCGCGCAGCCGGTAACCGGCGCCGAAACTCCCAATCGAGGTCACCACATCCCGGGTGAAAGTCTTACGGGCCAGTTCCTTGACTTTGTCCAGGGCCTTATTGGCGGCATCGATATCGACCCCGGCGTCTTTGTAACGGTACGAGCGCTTGCGTGCCATGAGGTGCAGACACTATGATACTGCGACCCGCAAGCGTAGGAAAACACGGCAGGATTGGAGGATTTCAGTCCAGGAAACCGCGCCAGGTGTTGCCGAATTCATCCCGGAGCGTGACCCCGTAGGAATCGGACACGCCGGAGATCCGGCGCCCTTCGGGATCGCGAAAAATGAAGCGCACGGTGTTGTCGTCGCTCTCTTCGGCAATCCCCTGCCAGATGTTGCCGAACTCGTCGCGGAGACGCACGAAATCCCCATCGCCGTAGCCGAACATATGGCGCCGTTGCTGGCTTTCAAAGCGATAGAATCCGGGGCGGATAACACTGCCCCGGCGCCGCCTGCGATAAATCATCCCGTGGAGTATTATCGGCTGCAGCGGCGGCCGGGCAAATCGCCCGATCACCCTAGTTCCCATCGGCAATCGACCTTAGGACCGGCCGGAGCACTAAGGTGTTACCCGCGGCTTGACGATGCCCACGCCGATGGCCCGGAAGGACCGTTCCAGATCCCGATACATCTGCTCGTCCCGGTAGGTGCCGACAATCGCGCCGCCCGATCCGGTGAAGGTGGCGGTAGCGCCGTGGCGGCGAGCCGTTTCGATCATCTCCAGGTTCTCGCGGCTGATCCGGTAGAGTTTGCGGCGCAGGTCGAAGTTGGCGTCGATGAGCCGGCCCAGGGTCTCGTAGTCCCGGGCAAGCAGAGCGTTGCGCCCCTGTTCGGCGTAGGAGGCCCAGGTCTTCATCGCCTCGATCACCTCCGGATCCCCGGCGTTCCACCGCTGTCGTATGTTGTTGTGGAAGACTTCGGTACCCTCGCTCAAACTGGTGCGGTAAGCGAGATAGAGTTGGGGAAGCAGCCCGGGGTCCAGGCGTTCGTATTCGCCGTAGCCCCGGGATTCCATCAGTTCCCTCGCAAAGTCCATGTAAACGAGTCCTTCGTAGACCTGGATGACCCGGTCCTGGGGACCGGCCGGAACATTCAGCTCCTTGGTTTCCGTCTCGAGCACGAGATTCGCCTGAACAGGCAGCGGAATCTCGACGCCATAATACCGGCACAAAGCGCGGAGGGCGGCAGTGATAATCGAACTCGACCCGCCGAGCCCTAAACGCAGCGGGATAGTGGACTCGTACTCTATCGTGAAGTTCCGGTTCTCCAGTGCGACGCCCCGCTCGCGGCAGTAATCGATGAAGCGGACGATAAGAGCCTGAATGATCCGGATGCCGCCGTAGTAACCGCGCCAGCGGGTGGTCGCGTACAGGTCGTCGAGGCTCTCAAAGACCGGCATGTCGGCCTTCGAAGGTTTGATCTCGAGGCGCGCACTAGGGTAGAGTAAGACTCTCGCCCTGAAGTTCCGGACGATCAGGGCGATAGTCTTGCCGTAGAAGCCGTCGCTCGGATTGCCGAGCAGCCCGGCGCGGGCGTATGCGTAGGTCTCGATCATTTCGTGTTCCCGTGATCCACTTCTTATAGCATATGCGAGCGGTAATTCAGCGCGTCAGCAGAGCGGAGGTCCGAGTGCAGGGCCATCCCACCGGGGCTATCGGGCGCGGCCTGGTCGTCCTCCTCGGCGTCGAGCGCGGCGACGAAACGGCTGACGCCGACTACCTCGCCGAGAAGATTCTCGGCCTCCGCATTTTTCCTGACGTGGAAGGTAAGATGAACCTTTCGGTGACGGATATCGGCGGCGACCTTCTTGTAGTCTCCCAGTTTACGATCTGCGGAGACTGCCGGCGGGGACGCCGGCCCAGTTTCGACCGGGCCGCCCCTCCGGAGCATGCCCGCCGGCTCTATGACTACTTCGTGGAGAGCGTGCGGCGGCGCGGCTTCCGAGTTCCCACGGGCGTCTTCCAGGCCTACATGGAGCTGGAGCTAGTCAACGACGGACCGGTAACCATCCTGCTGGACTCGAAAAAAGGCTTCTGAGGTCCGGGACGGGTTCGGAGCCGGCAGCGGCCGCCGGGTAAGTTTTGTATTCATGTTCAGGTTCTGATACACTTAGGTCTTACTTCAGGAGAAGCTACCATGCCCAGACCAAGAAAGCTGAGTCTCGACGAAGAAACCTTACTCAAGGCTGCTCTGGAAGGCCTCGAACTCCAGCGACAACGCCTCGAGGACCAGATCCAGGAGATCCGGCAACGGCTGGGCGGCGCGTCCGCCCGGCGGCCCGCCAGAGCCGCCGCCAAACGGGCCCGCCGCAAGAGGACTCTCAGTCCCGAAGCCCGCAAGCGTATTTCCGAAGCCCAAAGGAAACGTTGGGCGGAGTACCACAAGAAAGCGGCGAAGGAACGGGGCGGCGAGAAATCCTAACTTCCCTTGGCGGACGAAAGGCCCGGGTCCGCCGCCCGGAGAGGTAAAACAGCCGCTTCTCTGCCACCATGGCCGGATTCGTTACCCGCTCCGCGGCGCCCCACGCGCTGGAGGCCTGCTGACACCTCAGCCTGTCTGGGCTCCGGAGAAAAAGCGACGCTGGTTCACCGTCCACTGGTGTTTCCGGGCGACTTCGGCCACGGGACCCTCGCCGACGATCCGGCCTTCTTCGAAAAAGACAGCCCGCCCGGCGAGCGCCAGGGCGAACTCCACGTCGTGAGTGACCAGGAACTTCGCCTGCGGCAACCCCTGGAGCAGTGACAGCAGCGCCTCCCGTCCCGGCGGGTCGAGAAACGTCGTGGGCTCGTCCAGAATCAGGATCTCGGGCTCCATCGCCAGGACGCCGGCCAGGGCCACCCGGCGCTTCTCCCCGGCGCTCAGGTGATAAGGAGCTTTCTCCGCCGCCCCGGCCATCCCCACTTGCTCCAGCGCCCGCCTGGCCCGCCGTTTCGCCTCGGCCTCCGGAAGCCCCAGATTCAGGGGGCCGAAAGCGGCGTCCTCGAGCACCGACGGCATGAAGAGCTGCACGTCCGCATCCTGGAACACGATGCCGACGCGGGACCGGATCGTCTTCAAATGCTCTTTCTCCACTGGAAGTCCACAGATGCGGATCTCGCCCTCTCCCCGCAACAGCCCGACCAGGTGCAGAACGAACGTCGTCTTGCCGGAGCCGTTGGGCCCGAACAGCGCCACGGTCTCCCGCCCTTCCAAGCGGAAGTCGACCCCCCGGAGCGCTTCGGTACCGTCGGGATAACGGAACCGCAGGTTGTGGACTTCGATCAGAGCGGCCATGGGAACTCCATCCGGTGGGCCAGGCGGATCGCCACCGCCACCAAAGCCGCCGCTGCGGGCAACCACCATCCCGTCGCACTCCCCGCCGGCGGCGCCAGAGAACGAATGCGGCCGTCGAAACCCCGCGCCAGCATCGCCTGATGGATCGCCGCGGCCCGCTCATACGACCGGCCGAACAAGACGGCCAGGGCTCCGGCAGCGGCCCGAAACCGGGCCCGCCATCCCGCAGAGCGCCGGCGCGCCAATTCCCCGCGGCACCGGGCGGCTTGCCGCATGTGCTGGGCTTGCTCCGAAATCACAAAAAGATACCGGTAGAGGAACTGGACCACGACGATGACCATCCGGGGCGCCCCCAGCCGCTCCGCCGCCCGAAGCAATCGGGGGAGCGGGGTCGTCGCCACCAGCAGCAGCACCGCCAGGGCCGAAACATAGCTCTTGACCACCACCGCCATTGCCCGGTCGGTATCGCCGGCCACGGCGCTCATCACCGCGAACACCCCGGAAAACGGCAGTACTACGGCTGCCCGCGCTATCACGGGGACCACGGGCAGCTTCGCCAGGCTGATGCCGGCAAGCACCAGCAAGAGATAGCCGCCAAACTGCGGGACTTCGATCCGGGGAGCCGTGGCCACGCAGACCAGGAACGCCAGGGCGCCCAGGAGTTTCCCTCTCGGCTCGGCCCGGTGAACCGGGCTCGTTCGTCGGCTCCATTCATCCAGAACGACGTGGTGCACTAAACCCTCCTGCGGCGGCCAATCACCCGCGCGAGCGCCCAGCCGAGGGCCCCGGCCAGCGCCAGCCCTACCAGCCCCGCCCCGGCCTTCGCCGCCCAGGACCCCGAAAAGAACGCCACCTCGTAACCGGCCAACGGCGTTTCCATCAGCGCCCGCGCCCGCTCGTTGATTCCGGCTCTCACGGCCAGTTTCTCCAGCCCGTCCGGAGCGGCGGAGGCGAACAGCACGCCCACCGTTACCAGGACCACCGAAGCCAGCGCCAGCAGTCCCATGGCCGGGCGGGCCTGCCCGGGGCGTGTCTCGACCCAAGACGGATTGATCCTCTCCAGCGCTTCGAGCACGGCGACGGTGATCGTACCCTCTATGAGGGCCGACACGGCGAACACCAGCAAGGACGCACCCAACGCCGCCCCGGGAATCCGGATTCCGGACAGCAACAGCTCCGTGATCGCCAAGGTTGCGGCGACGAAGACCGACAAGGCCCCGCCCAGAAAAACCGCCGCCCGCCGGAGCCTGCCGGCGCCCCAGTACCGGTAAGGCAGGTAGCCGGCAAGCACGCCGCACACCGCCATGTTGAAAACGTTGGCTCCGAGGGCAAGCAGGCCCCCGTCTTGAAACACCAGCGCTTGCAGCGACAGCACGGCCGTCATCACCACCACCGCGGCCGCCGGCCCAACGGTGAAGGCTAGCAATGCCGCCCCCAACAAATGGCTGCTTGTGCCGGGCGCCACCGGGAAGTTGATCATCTGGGCGGCAAAGACGAACGCGCCCATCAGCCCGAGCAGAGGCGCTTTGGATTCGTCGGTCCCGGCTTGCGCCCGCCGGCCGCACCAGCCCACCACCGGTACGGACACGACATCGAGTGACAGCCACAGCGGCGTCGTGAGGAAGCCGTCCGGGATATGCATGAGATTCGGTTACACCGTAGCACGGAATTCGGGATTCGTGCCACCAGGACCGACTGTACCGGGGCTGCTTGCCCCGAGCGTCCCGGCTCCGGTAGCCTGCAATCAAATGGGACAGTTGAGCCGCATTGGCGTCGCCATCGACTCCGACCTGTTGGAGAAGTTTGACGCCTTGATCCAAAAGAGGGGCTACCCAACGCGATCGGAGGCTTTCCGCGACCTCATCCGCCACGAACTGGTCGAGCAGGCCTGGGCATCGAGCGACCGCCAGGTGGTGGGGACGGTCACGCTCGTCTACGACCACCACGTCCGCCAGCTCAGTGACAAACTGATCGATCTGCAGCACCAGCACCACCGCCGGATTCTCTCGACCCTGCATGTTCATCTCGACCAGAATCACTGTCTCGAAGTGCTGGTGGTCAAGGGGAAAGCCTCGCAGGTGAGAGGCATCGCCGACGCCCTCATCAGCACCAAGGGCGTCAAGCACGGCCGGCTCACTCTTACCGCTACAGGTACGGAACTGTGATCGTCGGCTCCGGCGTCGATCTCTGCGAAGTGGAACGCATCCGGAGGGTGGCGGCGCGGTTCGGACGGCGGTTCCTCGAGCGCATTTTCACTCCGCAGGAGATCGCCTACGCCGAGCGGAAGGCGTCGAAGTTCGAACGCTACGCCGCCCGCTTCGCCGCCAAGGAGGCCGCGATGAAGGCCATCGGCACCGGCTGGCGGAAGGGCGTCCGTTGGAAAGACTTCGAGGTAGTGAATCTGCCCACGGGCAAGCCGACGCTCGTCTTCCACGGCAAGGCCGCCGAATTCGCCGCCAGGCTCGGCGTGCGCAACGTCGCCCTCTCCATTACCCACACAAGAGAGACGGCCCTGGCCCACGTAATCCTCGAGAACTGAGGCCCCGCTTCGTGTACGATCAAGACGTAACGTACACCCCTCTCAGAGGAGGCCGTCATGACGGGAATCACACGCCGGGGACTGGGACTCTCCGCCCTGGCCGGAAGCGCGCTGGCGGCGGCTTCGAAACCGCTGCCTCGCCGGAAATTGGGAAGGACCGGACTCGAGGTGAGCATCCTGGGTATCGGCACCGGCTCGCTTGGCCGGCCCGGAGTTTCGGAAGAAGAGGTGGCCCGCGTGCTCGATACGGCCCTCGAGGCCGGGATCGACTACATCGACACCGCGCCCATTTACGGGATGGCGGAACGCCGCCTGGGCGAGGCGCTGCAGGGGCGGCGGGAGAAGTTCGTTCTCGTCACCAAGAGCGAGGCGACTTCGGCGCGAGACGCGAACTGGTACGTCCGCGAAAGCCTCATGAAGCTCAAGACCGACTACCTGGACGTGGTTCACATCCACAACGTCGGCCTCACTGACCGGTATCCCAGCATCGATTCCCTGCTGGGGCCCAGCGGCGCCTTGTCGGCGCTCATCAAGCTCAGGGAAAAGGGCGTCGTGCGGCACATCGGCATGACGACGCACCTCAGGCCCCGCCGGGCCTATCCGGTGATCGCCACCGGGGAGATCGAGGTCGTCATGTGCGCGGCGAACTTCGTGGACCGCCATACCTACAACTTCGAGGGGACGGTTTTCGAAGAGGCCCGCAAACGCGGTCTGGGCATCGTGGCGATGAAGATCCTCGGCGGCCGCCGGGGTGGCGGCGCCCGGCTGTCGGCGCCGGAACATTACGAAGATGCGGTGCGCTACGCCCTGAGCATTCCGGGCCTCTCGGTGGCGATCATGGGGGTCAAGAGCGCCGCCGAGTTGCGGCAGGCCGTGGAGACGGTGAAACGCTACCGGCCGTTCTCCCCCGAAGAGCTCACGCGCCTCGAAGAAAAAGGCAAACGGATGGCGGCGCAATGGGGCGAGCTACGGGGCCCTGTCGCGGGGGACTGACCGGCCTCAAGTTGCGGGCGATTCCTGCCGGCGGGCCGCCTTTTCATTCCCGGTGCGCCCGGGCGCCGGCGGATCTGCCGCCGCCGCCGGCTGGAGAGACTCCTCCGCCTCCAGCCGGCGCGTCTCCTGCCACGTGTAGATCATCCGGTGAATCACCGTCAGGTTGCCGAGTACGGCGATCACCCACAGCACGGGAGCCATGCGGTCGAAGAGCGCACCGATGATCAACAGCACGATCCGCTCCGGCCGCTCCATGAAACCCACCTTGCACTTGGGGATCACGTTCTCGGCCCGGGCGCGCGAGTAGCTGATCATCACCGTGGCGACCATCGCCATCGCCGTCAGCACGATGTAGAAGAACCGGTTGATCGAAGCGTAATAGACGAGGAGCCCGATCAGCAGGAACAGGTCGGAATAGCGGTCCATCACCGAGTCGAAGAAGCCGCCGAAGCGGGTGACGCGGCCCGTGGTGCGTGCGACGCGTCCATCCACCAGATCGAAAACCGCCGCGCAGACGATCACCACTCCGGCGACGCGGAAGTTCCCCGTGGCCAGGATGGCCGCGGCGGCCACATTGATGAGGACGCCGATGAAGGTGAGCGTATTCGGATTGATGCGCGCGACCGCCAGGGCGCGGACGATGATTACGACGATCTTGTCCGCCGCCGCGCCGATCGCATGGGTGAAGCTCATCGGAATTGTCCTCGAATCCTGGCGTCCCGGCGGGCGGACCGCTACCGCCTCTGCCCGTGACGCGGCTGACGAAGGCTATGCCACTCGTTTCCAGCCTTTCAACCTAGCCCCGTTCGTGGATCGTGGTCAACTCGATGATCTCCATTTCCCGCAATCCGCCCGGGCTCCGGACTTTCACTACGTCGCCCACTTCCTTTCCCAGAAGCGCCCGGCCGATCGGGGATGTCGTGGAGATCTTGCCGTTGGCCACGTCGGCTTCTTCGCTGGTGACGAGCTCGTAGGTGATCTCCTCGTCCCGGTCCATATCGAGGACGACAACCCTGGACCCCAGACCGACACGGTCAGCAGGGATCCGGGAAAGATCGACCATGGAAAGATCCCGAAGCCGCTTGTTCAGTTGGGCGAGCCGCGCCTCCACCAGCCGCTGGCGCTCCTTGGCGGCGTGATACTCCGCATTCTCGCTCAAGTCCCCGTGGGCGCGGGCCCGCCGGATCTCGCGCGGCAGCTCGGTGCGCAGCTCGTATTCGAGCGCGGCGATCTCGTCCTTCAGTTTCTTGAGCAGATCTTGCATGCGGGCCCAGAGGCGTCCCTCAGTCCGCTATTATAGTGGACTGCGCCTGCGCCGCGCCGCGGTCGTCACTCCCCGACGTACAGCAGAACCGGTTTCGTCTCGATGCCGCCGATCGTCAGGACGACCTCGTAGAGGTCCGGGCTGAGTCCCTCCGGAACCACGACGTTCACCTGATAGAGGCCCACGTTGCCCGGAGCGAGCCCGCTGAACTGCACCGCCGCGTCCCATCCGCCGATCGTCACCGTTGGCATCTCCGTCGTCTCCGACAACGGGCTTGCCGGGCTGATCTCACCGCTCGGCGGCGTGTTCGTTACCGGCCCGAGGCCGTTGGCGAACAACTGAACGACGTGCCCGCGCTGCACCGGGTTCGTGGAGCTGACGATCTTGAAGCTCTCGTCGAGCGCGGCCACCACCTGCCGGCCGGTGCCGCCCAGATCGGGGATCTCGAAGAAGGCCGGGGAGTAGTTGTTCAGAGGCAGCGTGTAGAGGGCGCTCTCGGTAAGAGGCCCGGTGCTCACCTTCACCAGCACCGAAGTGCGCCCCTGCACCTCCCACGGAATCTGGACATTGATCTGATTGTCGCTGACGAAGTGCAGGCGGCCCGGGTAACTGCCCTGGCCGTCCACCCGGTCGAAGCTGACGCTCACCCCCGCCAGCGACAGCGGCAGGTACGGGGTACTGAATACCCGGAGCGCGTCGCTGAGGTTGGCGCCGAAGATCGAGACGTAGGAGCCCGGCGCCAGGCCGTTGCCGATGCTGCCGTCGGCGGCGTTCACGATGCCGTTCGTATTGATCGCCGGGCGCAGTTTGGCGCGGCCCCGGAAAAAGATGCGTGTTTCGGGCTGGCCATCGATTTCAGCGGTGAACTCCTGCTCGCCCGGTGTCGGGCCGATGGTTGCCGTGGCCGCGGCGATGCCCAGGGCGTCCGTGTTACCCGTCGCTTCTTCGATCGCTCCGCCCCCGATGGTAGCCCGGAACAGCACCGGTACGTCCGGCACCGGCGCGCCGAAGCGGTCCACGATCTTCAGGTTCAGGTTGAAGCTGCGGCCATCGACCCATTCGTTCACGTTGCCCACGAAGTCCACCCCGCTCAGCGGGATCAGGTTGTGCGGCACGCCGTCGCTTTTCAGGTAGAGGAACGGCACGCGCAGCGGCACGGGCCCGCCGGTGACCACCACGTCGCCCTCATAACGGCCTGGCGGAGGAACCTCGGTCAAAGTCACGTTAACCTGCGCGGAGGCGCCCGGGGCGAGGTTGAACGCCGTTTGACTCAGCGCCAGCCGGGGATCCGCCGGCTCAACAGTGAGGGTCAAGGCCACCGGGTCGTTCCCATGATTCGTGATCGTCAGGGCCTGGACCGGCAGGCTGTCCGTGACGACGCCGAGCGAGATGGTCGCCGGCGTCACGGTGACGGCGGTCTTCGCCGCGTTCTCGGCGTTCAGGCGTCCGGCGCCGGCGGCGGTCACGCTTACCGGCACCTGGGTCCCGTTCTCGTCGAAGTCAGCCAGTTGCGAGCGTGGCGTGGCCGTGTTCACCACCGCGGACTTCAACTGCCCCGGTGTGAAGTCCGGGTGCTGCTGCAAGACCAGCGCCGCCGTCCCGGCGACCATCGGAGTCGAGAAACTGGTGCCCTGGGCGGCCGTGTAGCGGCTCGGGTCCCACATATCGCTGTTGGGATCGTAATCTTGGGTCGCCATGTAGAGATCCGTCCCCACGGCGACCACCTCCGGCTTCACCAGGCTGCCGCCGATCGACGGGCCCCGCGAGCTGAAATAGGCCATGTCATCGGCGAAAGCGTCGCGGGGCTCGAGCGCAGGATCGAGGGCGGCCTGCCGGCCCGGATGTCCGGCGAGGAAGTTGCGGAGGTTCGCTCCGTCGGTCTTGCCGATCATCACCGCCGGGATGCCGGTGTCGGTCAACCCGGTCATGGGAAAGATGACGTCGGAGTCGGTGCGGACGACGATCACCCCGACGGCGCCGCCCTTCTGGATATTGTTCACTTTGGTGGCGAAGGCGCAGTCGCCGCGGTCCACGATGGCGATGGCCCCGGTGAGGGTGCCGGCTCCCACCGGACTGCAGGCCTTGGCGTTCACCGGCGGCTCGGTCTGGGCGACATCCTTGAGCGGGGCTGTCACCGGGCCCGGCGGCCGGGCGCCGTCGCCGAACAAAGCGGGAATCGACTGCAGATTCGCCGGCACGCCCCCACCCGTGACTCTTACGGAATTGAAGAAGATGTGAGAATTCGTCGTGGCGCCGACGGTGATGGCTGACGGCGCCGTGCCAGGCGTGTTGATCGAATTGAGCGCCGGGAACTTCGCCCCGGCTCCGCTCATATTCCCGTCGTTGCCCGCCGGGACGACGACAGCCACTCCCGAAGCGATGGCGTTCTCGACCGCTTCCGTGCGCAGGTCGCAAGCTTCCTGGCCGGGCTTGTTGCAAACGCCGCCGCGGTCGCCCGGCGCCCACTCGGCTCCTCGCCCGACCGGCAGGACGACGATGTCCATGCCGTCGAGCACCGCGTCTTCCAGCGCCTGAGCGATGACGTCGTCGAACGTCACATCGTTGACGCCCGGCGAGCCGAAGATTTTGTAGTTGCCCAGGAAAGCTTTCGGGGCCACGCCGGAGACGGTGGCCGCCGGTCCGGTGGTCCTCACGCCGGCCGCCACCATGGCCACGGCCGTGCCGTGCCCGACGCGATCTCTGGGGCTCGTATCGTCGGGACGGGACAGGTCCGGCCGGTCCGCCCAGACCAGCATGTCTACGTAGCTGCGGGCCACGATGATCTTGTTGTTCGTGTAATCCGTCTCGCCTTTGGGGAAGCCGGGGGGCGGCTGGAGCGAGGAATCTTGAAAGGCGGGATGCGTATGGTCGATGCCCGTGTCGAGGATGCCGATCTTGACGCCCGCGCCGGCATTGTCGAAGCCGCCGACCTCATTCCACGCCTGCTGGGCCCGGATGATCTCCACCGCCCGGTCCATGGCCAGTTTCACGGGCATCATCCGGACGACCCGGGCCACGCCGGGCAGCCGGGCGAGAGCCTCAGCCTCCTCGCGGCCGGCTCGGACGTAGACGGCGTTCAGGATCCATTGGTTGGCGCCGAGGACGGCCACATCCCGCTCGCGCAGCGTTTCGCGCAGGCGCTGCTGCTCGGCCCGGATCCGGGCGATCTCGCCGGCGACAGCCGCCCGTTTCTCGAATCCGGCCGCCTTGGCCGCTTTCTGGGCGGCGGGAGGATCTTCGAGCACCAGGGCCCAACGGTCGAATCGGCTCTCCGCCCGGACAGTGGAAGCGGCCAGCAACAGGACCGCAATGAGACAACGGAACATCGGTTCATCCTTTCTGAATCAGCGACGCGGCGCAATCTCTCGCAGTTACAAGAGGTTACGAGCCCGCTTCGCTCGACAGCCCGATGGCTGTTTTGCTAACCTGTAAACAAGAGGCATTTTAACTCCATGGCACCTAAGCCCGCTTTCGCCCAAAACGCCCAAATCGAACATCCCAAGTTCGGACCTGGCACGGTACTTGCTTGCGACGATCATTACACAGTCATCAACTTCGACGATTACGGCGAGAAGAAGTTTATCTCTTCGATCGTGATTCCCAATCTGAAACGGCTCGACCGCAAGCCGCCGGAGAAGAAGACCCGCGCCCGCCGCACGCGCACGAAGGCCGCGAGAAAGACCGCCAAAGCGGCAAGCTGACGCCCGCCGGCCTGGAGCCATGGTCGCCCCGGTCGCGCAGCGTCGATACGCCCTGAAACCGGGGAGGCTCCGCCGCCACGAGCCTTACGGCCGCGCCGCAGCGGTGGCGGCGAAACCCGCTACGGCGAACACGAGGAACCACAGCGAATAAGCCACTTCCTGGACGCCGACCCGCACCAGCGCGAGTTCCCGGGCCGGGCGGACCACGTGCCAGCCCGCTCTCCAGAGAGCGGGAATATAGCCGAGCAGGAACCAGAACCCTCCCGGGGAAGAAACGGCGCAGGCCCCCAGCGCCACGGCCAGAGCGGCATGGTAAGCGGCGCAGCGGCGGCGCACCGTCTGCTTCTGGGGCCGCCGTTTGCCGCGCGCGTCGAGCACCCGCAAGCGCACGTAAAAGACACGGCCGAGAAAGTAAGAGGCCGAGACGGCCCAGACGGCCCAGGCTTCCACGGTCCAACGGCCCGCCGCCGCGTAATGCGCCGCCGGCCCGGCCAGCGTAAGACCGGCAACGCCGATCATCTCCGTCGCCAATGTCCGCTCCTCACGCCGCGCCGCCTGACGGGCGTTCCAGATCAGCAATCCGGCCGCCGCCAGCCCGATGGGAACCATTCCCCACAGACGGTGGACGACCAGCAGAGGCAGGCCGCTGAGAGCCGCGAGCGCCAGGTAGATCTCCAGGGCGGTGAACGCCCCGCCGACGGGACGGCCCCGGAGCCGCCCCCGCCACCACGCCAAGAGCGGCTCCCGGGCGGTGAAGAAGAACAAGGCCGCCAATGCCAGCCACAGCACCCGCCAGCCCCCACCGCCGGCGCTCAGAGCCCCCAGGCCCAGGGGCACGGCGAACATCGCCCAGGCGCCATGCTCCTTAGGCAGCCACAGCCGTTTCCGGATTCGCACCGTGCTTCTTCATTTTACGGGCGCCCGGCCGCTGAGGCAGTGATCGGGATCACGTGTTGAACACCGTCTCTGGAACAGGTACAGTGGCAGGGTGTCTCGAGGCGAAAACAAGAGCCCGGAAGCGCTAAAAGATCTTTACGCGTACGACGCCGCGGAAGTCGCCGATCCGCCCCGCACGTTCGTCCAGATCCTGCGCAAGATCGGCCCGGGCATGATCCTGGCCGCCTCGATCGTCGGCTCCGGCGAGCTGATCGCCACCACGACGCTCGGGGCCGAAGTCGGCTATGTCGCCCTATGGGTGATCCTCCTCTCCTGCGCGTTGAAACCCGCCATCCAGGCTGAACTGGGCCGTTACAGCATCGCCACCGGCGAAACCGGACTGGCGGGCTTCAACCATTTCCCGGGCCCCCGGCTCAAAGTCAACTGGATCGTCTGGGGCTGGGCCCTGATGATCCTGATGACGCGATTCCAGATCGGCGCCATGTTCGGCGGCGTCGCCCAAGCGCTCAACATGGCGTTTCCGTCCATCACCGTCAACGTTTGGGTCCTGTTGCTGTACGGTTTGACCCTGGCGCTATTGCTCGGCGGGGCTTACGAGCGGATCGAGAAGCTGGCCACGCTGAAGGTCGCGTTCTTCACCTTACTTACCTTCATGGCCGCCCTCCTGCTTACCCGGCATCCCCAGGACTTCTCCTGGGGGCGGGTGCTCGACGGCCTCAAGTTCCAGCTTCCCGCCGGCGGGCTGGCGAGCGCCGTGGCGGTCTTCGGCATAACCGGCGTCGGCGCCTCGGAACTGTTCATGTACCCGTACTGGTGCGTGGAGAAAGGCTATGCCCGCTTCTCCGGGAAACGGGATTCGTCCCCGGCGTGGCGTTGGCGCGCCCTCGGCTGGACCAAGGTGATGCACGTGGACATCCTGGCCTCCATGATCATCTACACCGTGGCGACAATCGCCTTCTATCTGCTGGGTGCAGGCATCCTTCACAGCCGCGGCCTGGTGCCGAACGCCACCGAGATGATCCCCCGGCTCTCGCAAATGTACACCCAGACCCTCGGCCCTTGGTCCGTGTACCTGTTCTACCCCGGAGCTTTGATCACCCTGTACGGAACCATTTTCGCCGCCACCGCCGCCGAGAGCCGCATCGCCTCCGATCTCGTCAGACTGGCAGGGGGATTCCGGGCCGGCGACTACCAGACCCGCCTGTGGTGGCGCAACCTCTTCATTTGCATCCTGCCCGGCATCGGCGCCCTGCTGTTCATCATCTTCCAATCCCCGGTGACGATGGTGAAGGTCGGGGGAGTGGCTCAGGCTTTGATGTTGCCCGTGATTTCGGTCGCGGTCCTTTACCTGCGCTACAAGCGGCTCCCCAGGGAGGTCATACCCCGAAGGTGGATCACCGTGGCGCTGTGGGCCGCTTGCACGATCACGATCTGCCTGATGGCCTATTATGCCATGCTCACCCTCAGGCAACTAGTACCTTAGAGCCCAAAGTACTGAACTGGAGCCGCTCTCGAAGATCGTCGCGCAAAATGTGCAGACCTGTGGTATGGTGAGTCTAATTACCAGGCTCCGGTGGATGCTTCGGAGCCGGCACAGGGCTCAACTCGAGCAACTCGTGCGCGCCGGTGAGCGCCCAAACTCCTCCAGGTGCTCGCCGGCGAACTCTTTGAGGGGATCACCAGAACAGCAATACCTTGGGGCGGATCAGTGAATCCACATGCTCGCAAGCTCCGCAGCGCATCCGGTAATCGGGTTGAGCGGAGTGGACGGCGGCGGGGATGGTGCGGGGATCGTCAGGCAAGTGATAGGCCGAGATGGCGAGACGGGGCCGCCAACGTTTCAGAGTCCCGGCCGCTCCATGCAAGGCCCGCGTCTCAGCGCCCTCGATGTCCATTTTGATGTAATCCACGCGGGGCAGGTTCAGTTCCTCCACCAACCGGTCGATCGTGGTGAGCGGCACACGGGTGATACTCTCCCAACCGTTCGCGCCCATTACGAAGGACGCGGCGGCAGTGTTGGCGGGATTGATACGCAGCGTAAGCATGTCCTCGCGGTCCCACACGCCCTTCGGGTAGACGATCACCCGGCCTTGTTCGATCTCCCGGGCGAGGTTCCGCCGCAGGCAACGCAGATTTTGCGGCGCCGGTTCGATCGCCACCACCAGCCGGGCCCCGCGGGCCAGCGCTTTGCGAGTAAACAGGCCCACGTTCGCGCCGCAGTCGAGAACAACATCTCCCGGGCGGACGCGGACCGCGCCCACCTCGTAGATGTCCAGCTCCTGTTCAGCAAGATTGAACGCGATCAGGAACTCGTTTCCAGTGGGAAGCCAGACCAGTCCGTCAGGGGTAGACCAGAGTTCGGAGCCCTCTGTGTCCTTCCCCGTCCGGCGCATCCCGGCTACGATCCGGTCCTTGGCCTCCTCCAGCATGTGGGCATGGACGGCGGCTCCCAGGGCATTGCCCCACGGGCAGTAAGGACTGCCGCCGGTGACCGACAGCCAGGCCAGCCCCGCACCCCCAGGCGCCTGCAGCGCAACGAACGCCGCCGCCAGCAGCCCACTGATTGCCACTACCTGAATCATGCGCTTCAAAAGCTTCTCACCCCCATGGCTACGATGTCGTCCACGCACAGGACCTCCTTCACCACGAACGGCTCGCCGTAGCGCACGCCGATCTGCTGCCCGTAGAACCGCGCGACAGCGGCGAGCCGCTCCCGGACCTCTTGCTCCGACGGAAACAGATCGGCCGCTCCCCCCTGGGTCCCGTACTGGGAGCGGTAGCAGAGCAACGCCTCCATGCGCCGGTCGAATTGCCGTGAGATATCGACGATGAACGACGGCCGTACGTCGGCGTAAAGCGACGAGTAGATCACCTTGTACGGGCGATGAGGCGGCGTCGCCTCGTCGAGCTTGCGCAAACCGGCCAGAAAAGCCGCCTCGTAGCCGAGTTCGCAGGCGCGGTAGTGGTCCGGATGGCGCGCCTCCCAATACGGCAGGATCAACGTGCGCGGGCGCAAACGGCGGATCTCGCCGGCCAGGCTCATCCGGGCGGCGATGTTGTTCTCGAGCCGGGCGTCGGGAAACCGCATATTGCCGCGCCACCGCAGCCGGAGCACCCTGGCGGCCGCCTCGGCCTCCTGCAACCGGATCTCCGGCGCGCCGCGGCTCCCCATGTCGCCAGCCGTCAAGTCGAGTACGCCGGTGCGGTAACCCTGCTCGGCCATGCGGATCAGCGTGCCGCCGCAGGTCTGTTCCACGTCGTCCGGGTGGGCGGCGACGGCCAGAACATCGAGTTCGGGAACTTCCTCCGCGTCCGTATATGGGTTCCGGATCATGAGGACCTCACCAGTACAGCTCCCGCCGGGTGCGGTAGGGCGCCCGGGTGCGGAACAGGTGGATCAGCGCCGCCCCGGCGACAAAACCTCCCACGTGGGCGAACCAGGCGATGCCGCCGGTCGTGGCCGATGAGTAGCCGATCGAGCCGACCCCGCTGAACAGTTGGATCACGAACCAGTAGCCGAGAATCACCGCCGCCGGCAGCTCGATGGTGGTGATGAAAACGAAAATGAAAATCAGCGTCACGATCCGCGCCCGCGGGAACTTCACCAGGTAAGCCCCCATCACTCCCGCGATGGCGCCGCTGGCGCCGATCGTAGGAACGCGCGCCTCCGGGTTCAGCAGCACGTGGAGGAGCGCGGCGAGAACCCCGCATAGCAGGTAAAAGAGCAAGTACTTGCCATGGCCGAGGATGTCCTCGACATTGTCGCCGAAGATCCACAAGAACCAGACATTGCCGATCAGGTGCAGCCAGCCGCCGTGCAGAAACATCGACGTGACGAGCGTGAGCGGGTCCAGCCGCGAGGGCACGATGCCGTAGGCGGCGATGAGGTGATTGGCGGAGAACGGGTCGAGAGAAACCTCGTAGAGGAAGACGAGCACGTTCACGGCGATGAGGGCGAAGGTAACGACGGGCGTGGACCGGCTGGGTTGAGAATCGCGCAAAGGGATCATCGGCTTACACCGTCTCCGCCCGCCGGGAATAGCGGCGGTTCCCCCGGCGTTCCCCCTCCGCCATCAGCCGTTGCGCCTCGCTCAGCGTAGCGATCCCTCCCCGGGCGCCGAGGGCGGTGCAGTTGAGAGCCGCCATGGCGTTGGAAAACTTGAGCGCTTCCCCGAGTCCCATGCCTTGGAGCACAGCATAGCAAAAGGCCCCGTGGAAGACGTCTCCGGCTCCGGTGGTGTCGATGCAGTCCACCACGAAACCCGGCGAGTAAACGTATCGCCCGTCCGCTCTCGCCAAGGCCCCCTCGGCGCCGAGCGTCATGGCCGCCACCTTCATGCCGTGCTCCTTCTGGATGATCTCCAAAGCGCGGAAAGGATCCTGCACGTGAGTCCAGTTCGACGGGAATTCGGCGCTGGCGATCAGGTAATCGACCAGCGGCAACACGTCTTCGAACCCGGCATAGATCGTGTCCACGTCCACGGCGACCGGCATGCCGTGCTCGCGCGCAATCCGCGCCGCGCGTTCCACGGCCGGCGTGTCGTGTCCGTCGATGTGGAGCATGCGGGCGCAGGTGATCTGTTCCGGACTGATCTCCTCGGGGGTGATCCGCAGGCACTCCGGCCGGCTCCAGAGCACGGTCCGCTCCCCGGTCGTCTTGTCCACGAGAATGTAGGCGGACTGGTTCGGGCAATTGGAACGCACCTGGACGTGATCCAGGTTGACGCCGGAACTCTTCAGGCTCTCCATCTGAACCCGCCCCCGGTAGTCGTCGCCGATCGTACCGATATACTTGGCCCGGAGCCCGAGCCGGGCGCAGGTAACCATCGCGCTGGCGACCTGTCCGCCGGGACTCAGGATCTCTTCCTCGAAGGCGACCTTGCCCCCATAGGCAGGAAACTTGGGAAGCAACAGGAGTGTGTCGGTGGCGTTCAGGCCGACGCCGACAATGTCGAATTCGGGCATCTAGCGCCGGGTCGCCTCCCTCTTCACTTGGACGCCGGCCACTCGTAGACGTAGATGCTGTGGATCCGGCCGTGAGCCTCGGCCTGCACCACTCGAACCGGGTTCCACTCGCGGATCTCGAAATCGTGGGAGACCACCCTGGCGCCGGGCTTGAGCGACCGCTCGAGGCGCGGCCGCAACAGCTCGTTGGAACTCGTCAGCAGGTACAGGACGACCACGTCGGCGTCGCTCAAATCCACTTCCCGAAGATCCCCCTGGATCACCCGGCATCTGTCTTCCAGTCCTTCCCTCTTGATGCGCTCACGGGCTTCCTTGACGAGCCGAGGCGAGATCTCGACCCCCACCGACCGCGCCTTGAACTTCTTCGCCGCCGTGATGATCACCCGGCCGTCGCCGGAACCGAGATCATAGACCAGTTCTCCGGGCTTGACCTCCGCTGCCTCAAGCATCTTCTCGACGATCTCCTGCGGCGAGGGGACGTACGGGGCGAGGCTCTTGGAGTAGTCTTTGGACTGGCCCCAGACAGGCCGGAGCGCCGCCGAACCTAGTATGAGAACCAGACCCACAAACGCTACGCGTCTCATGGCTCACTCCGAAGAAGCCGTTGTGACGCCACGCCGGCGCTTCCAGTTGACCACCTCCGTGATCATGTCGCTGACGGCGTGATACAGATCCCGCGGCCTGGTGATGGTGAACTCCCGGCCCGCCAGCGATTTCACCGCCAGCCCGATCGTATCCCGCCAGGGGATCTGATACGGATACAGGTTGTAGTTCATATAGAAGACCGGGAACGGCAACTCGCCGAGCACTTTGAGTTCCGCCGCCGGGACTTTGTGGTCCAGCATCGCCTTGGGACCCGCAAACACCAACGCATCCGGCGGTTCGCCGGTGCTGAGTTCCCGCTGAATCAGTTCGGTCAGGAACCGCGTCTCACCCTGCTTGTCGCCAAGCCGGGCCAGATCGATCGTCCCGAGCTCGATCTTGTCCAGCGAGGCGCCCAACGCCGGAAAATCGATCTGGTCGGCGTCGTCCTGCCGGAACAGCACCCGCCGCTCGTGCAAGTTGAACGCAACCACCGAGAACTTGGAGATGCGCGGCTCCCGCGAGATCGTTCTGAGTATCGCCACTAGAGCAGACGTATCGATCGGCTGGAGGGTTGCCGCGTGCTGGTTCTGGGGCGCGAAATTGACGAGAACCTTGATCCGCAGGCCGTGCTCCCCGCCCGTCCTCAGCACCGGCGGTTCTTCTTTGAACTGCTGGAATTCCGCCGCCGTGACCACGCCCGGCCGGATCATCAAGCTGATGTCGGCGTCCCTGCCCTTCAGGTGCACATCCACTTCCCAGAACGCGGAACAAACGCGGCCGGCGTGATCGCGCATCAGCCAGTCCACCTGGTAAGTCCCCTCGCCCACATCAAAAACGCCATGCAGGTAGGAATCCCCCCGCGCCTCCGGCTCGATTTCGGGCACCCGGATCCGCTGGCGGAAATAGACCGGTTCGCCCGGGGGATCTTTCGGGATCACCCGGAACAATACATTGAGCATATTCGCCCCGCCGGCCAACTGTTTCAATGGGATCGCCACCTCGTAGCTGGCGTGGAACTTCAGGTCGAAACCCAGCATGGGCTTGTTTGGACTCACCGAGCACGGCAGATCCCGGCGCTGCTGGTGGGCGACGAAAATCGCCATGTCGCTGGTGTGGATCCGCACGCGGCTGTCGGGACCGGAGCCGGGGAGCACGATCTGGGCCGCAAGCGGGCCGGGACACAGCATCAACAACGCCACGGCGGCGATCCCCGTCCGATCCCGGGTTGGTGGGCCGCTACTGGTCATCGCGAATCCACCTGGCTGGCGACTCTGTCTAGTGTACTCTACCCGCCATATCGGCGGTCCGCCACTCCAACGATTATGATACAGTGCAGGTAAACATGGCATCGCGCAGCGTAAACAAAGTGATCCTGGTGGGGAACCTGGGCAAGGACGCCGAGACTCGCTTCACGCCCACCGGAGTCGCCCGCACGACTTTCCCCGTGGCCACCAGCCGGCGCTGGAAGGACCAGCAGACCGGCGAGTGGCGGGAAGAGACCGAATGGCACAACGTCGTACTGTGGCGCCAGGAAAACGTCGCCAACTACTTGACGAAAGGCCGGCAAGTCTATGTGGAAGGGCGTTTGCAGACGCGGTCCTGGGACGACCAGGACGGCAACAAGCGCTACATGACCGAAATCGTCGCCGACCAGGTGATCCTGCTCGGCGGCCGCGGCGACTTCCCTCCGGACGAGTCCGCCGGCCAGCCGGTCTCCATGCCCCGGAACGCCCAGCGCCAGCAGACCGGCCGGGAACCGGAAAGCAGCGGCCCGGCTCTCGACCAGGGAATCACCGACGACGACGTCCCCTTCTGAGGGCCGCCGGAAGCGGGCGCGGCCCACTCAGTCCAGGGCGGCGAGCGCCTCTTCGATCTCTTCCCGGGTGTGGCTGTCGCCCGCACGTTCACAGGCCTCGATGCCTCTTCGGTAGACTTCCCTCGCCTCGTCGGTACGCCCCAGCCTGGCCAGCGCCTGGCCGCAATGAAAGTAGGCCGGGATGTAGCCGGCATCAGCCTCGATGATGGCGCGGTACTCGGCGACGGCCCGTTCCAGGTTCCCGGTGTTAGCCAGCTCCATCGCCAGCATATACCGGGTCCGGCTGTCGCCGGGATTCTGATTGACGAGATCCGTCAAGATCTCGAGGCGATTCGCAGGCATCGACCTTCATTGTAGTGGATGCCCGCCGGCGCGGGCCGGTCCGCGTTATCCTGGAATCCGTGAACGAACCGCTCCAAGGCCGTCCGGTCAGCGAATCAATGTCGGAATACTCCGAGATGGCGCTGCCGAACGACGCCAACCCTCTCGGCGACTTGCTGGGCGGGCACGTGATGCACCTCGTGGACATGGCCGGGGCGCTGGCCGCGATGCGGCACGCCCGCCGGCCGGTGGTCACCGCCGCAGTGGACCACATGACGTTCCTGCATCCCGTAAGGATCGGACAACTTCTCGTACTGCGGTCGTCGGTAAACCGGGCCTTCCGGACTTCGATGGAAGTGGGGGTGCGGGTTGAAGTCGAAGACCTGACCACCGGCGAAATCCGCCACACATCATCGGCCTACTTGACGTTCGTGGCGTTGGACGACGAGGGAAAGCCGGCGCCGGTTCCTCCCGTCATCCCGGAAACACCGGAACAGAAGCGCCGCTACGAAGAAGCCGGACGCCGGCGCACCTACCGCCTCGAGATGAAAGAGAAAGCCCGGTTGAAACAGACCTAGGCCTTGTACATGTACTTGATATTGGGCTTGTAGATCAACAGGTTCGGCTGATCCTGGCGCGACAGCTTCAAGCAGGACTTGTCGTACCATTCGATGACACCGTGGAGCTCCTCACCGTCCTTGAGGACGATCACCATCGGCGTCTTGGCCTGCATCTGCTTGACGTAATAGAAGTTTTCGGCGTTCGTGTGTTCCGGGGGCACCGGCTTCTTATGGTTATTCTGGTTCCGGCGAGCGTTCATTTGTTCCCTTATCTGAGCCAATGACGGACGGATGAGCTTTCGGTTTGCGGCCTCCACTCTGCCACCTCGATTCTCTTGAGAAGTAAGCGACCTCGGACCTCGGGCACGGATTGCTGAGGCCGATCCACAGATGGGTGAAGTATCCGGGTACTGCTATATATGTACCACACCGTCCGAAACTCCGGCAAGCCGGGATTGTCTTCCCAGGGCAGCGCCGCCGGGCCACCGGTTCGCATCCCGCGGGCCGGCTGTTATGATGAGTTTTTTGCCAATCCCGGCCTGGGGCGGTTCGGAGCTTCCGCTCCCCCCGGACAGATCCGCCGGGGGCCGCTCAGGGCGGGGATACCGAGGAGCAACCCATGAGCGAACACTCTCACCGCCCCTATGTCCCCGAAGACGTCCAGATGACGGAACTGACTCTGCGGGCGGTTCTCATCGGTCTGGTGATGACGATCGTCCTCGGCGCCGCCAACGCCTATCTTGGCTTGCGCGCCGGCATGACCGTCGCCGCCACCTATCCCGCGGCTGTCATCGGCATGGCCGCCCTGAGACTCTTCCGCGGCAGCATCCTGGAAGAGAACATCACCCGGACAGCCGGAACGATCGGCGAGTCGGTAGCCGCGGGGGCCATCTTTACCCTGCCTGCCTTCGTCATCGCCAAAGCGTGGCCCAGCTTCAATTTCGCCGACGCTTACTGGAAGTCCACCGCCCTGATGGTGACCGGGTCGGTGCTCGGCGTGCTCTTCATCTCGCTGGTGCGGCGGGGCATGGTGGAGGATCCCGAACTCCCCTTCCCGGAATCGGTCGCCGCCGCCGAGATCCACAAAGCCGGCCAGATCGGCGCCAGCGCCGCCAAGCACCTGTTCCTGAACATGGGCGTCGGCGCCCTGGTCTATCTCGGCTCCATGTTCCGGTTCTTCTCCATGGACAAGGACATCCTGTTCCGGATCGGGGACCTCGGCAAGAGCTTTGTCCGCGTGGGCGGCACCGGCAGCAAGGAGATCGTCAAGACCGGCGGCATTACCATGGCCTCCGGGCCCTCGATCAGTCCCGCCTATCTCGGCGTCGGTTACATCATCGGGCCGGGCCTGGCGGCCCTGAACTTCTCTGGAGGAATGATCGCCTGGGGACTCCTCATTCCGCTCATCATCTTCTTTCTGGGGCCGGACCTGGCGGCCTACGTTCCCGAAGCGGCCAACGCCGAGAGCTGGACCGACATGGCCTATAAGGTCTGGCTGAACATTGTGCGGCCCATCGCCGTCGGCGGCATGCTGGTGGGCGCCGCTTACACGCTGTTCAAGATGCGGGACAGCATCTGGAGCGGCTTGAGCCGGACCTTCAAGGACATCCGCCAGGGCGAAGCCCACCCGGAACAGCTCAGCCGCACCGAGCGCTACATGGCCTCCAAGACCGTCGTCTCTCTCATCGGCCTCACCTTTCTCGCCATGCTCGCCATCTACGTCTATTTCTCCGGCGACGTCGTCGCCGGCTTCATCGCTGCGGGGGTGATGCTGGTGGCGGGCTTCTTCTTCGCCGTCGTCTCGGGCAGTCTGGTCGGCCTGATCGGCTCCTCCAACAACCCGATCTCCGGATTGACGCTCTCCACCCTGATCATCGCGGCCCTGCTGATGGTCACTTTCGGCGTCTCGGGCCTCAGCGGGGTGGCGACGGTGCTGGGAGTCGCCGCGGTCGTCTGCGTCTCCTCGGCGGTGGCCGGCGAGCTGCTTCAGGATTTCAAAGTCGGATACATCCTCGGGGGCACCCCGCGGAACATCCAGATCGTTGAACTGATCGCCGTGCTCTGCGCGAGCCTGGTGATGTATTTTCCGCTGCTGATCCTCCACCAGGGCAACATCAATGCGGGCGGCATCGGCTTCGGCGACCGCCGGCTCCCTGCTCCCCAGGCCGGCCTCATGGCCTCCCTGGCGGACGGGATCGTCGGCGGCGAGATGGCCTGGCCCCTGGTGGTGGTCGGCATCATGATGGGCCTGGCGATGATCCTGCTCCAGGTGCGCAGCCCGATGCTCGTCGCCGTGGGGATGTATCTGCCCCTGGGCACGACCTTCGCCATCTTCGTCGGCGGACTGCTGCGCTGGGTGGGAGACGTACTCGCCCGGGGCCGGAATTTGAATGAAGCCCAAATGGCCCGGGTGGTGAACGTCGGGGTCCTCACGGCCTCGGGCCTCATCGCTGGAGAAGCTTTGATGGGGCTGGTCGAGGCCGCCTTCAACTTCTTCGAATGGCCGATACCGGCGTGGACGCAGCACCCGTCTTATTCGGCCGGCCTGATCGTGCTGGCGGCTCTGGCTTTCCTGATGATCCGGAATCCGCTGGCCAGCGCCGGCCGCCCGGACGAACCGGCCCCTCCGTCGGCGATGATGTAAGCGGGAAAGCCGTGGCGGTGCGCGCCAGCGGCCGGATCAAGGCGAGAGGAAGGCTCCTATGTCGTTGATGCAGGAAATTCGAAACTTCCCCGTAGACACGGGCTCAGTCGCCATGTGGTGGCTGGGACAAAACAGCTACATCTTCAAGAGCCCCGGCGGCACGCTCACCGGCGTCGACCTCTATCTCACCGACAGTTGTAACGGGCTCTACCCAGGCTTGAACCTCGCCCGCCGCGTGCCCGTCCTGATCCCGCCCGAGGAACTCGACGTCGATCTGTTCCTTTGCACCCACAATCACCAGGACCATACGGACCCGGAAACCATCGGCCGGCTGCGGAACAAGGACACGGCCCTCTTCATCGGTCCGCATCCCTCTTGCCGCGTCTTCCGGGCCAAAGGGATCGAGAGCGGCCGCATCCAGCCTTCCTGGCCGGATTGTGAGATCGAGCAGGAGGGCGTCACCATCCGGGGCGCTTTCGCTCTGCCTACCGACGACACCGACCTGAACCACATGGGCTTCGTGCTCGAGTTCCACCGCGGCCCGCGCATCTACATCACCGGCGACACGGACTACCACGACCTGCTCGCCTCGGCCGGCCGCCGCAAACCCGACGTGATGATCACCTGTATCAACGGCGGCTTCAACAACCTCTCCCATTTCGAGGCCGCCGCCCTGGCGGCCAAGATCCGGCCCAAAGCGGCGATCCCCTGCCACTACGACATGTTCCCCGACAACGCCGCCGACCCGAAGCAGTTCGAGGCGGCTCTCAAAGTGGGGGCCCCGGACGTCCGTTACCAGGAACTCGTTCACGGTCGGGTTCTGCTGTTTCCCGGCTGAACGGCGGCCCCGGGCGCCGAATCCGGTAACAGGCGGCGGCCGCCGGCCGTCTAAACCGAGGGCAACCCACCGCTCCCGGCCACAAGGGCGGTGGCGTAGGATAGTATCTTGTCGTCCATTTCGTCGTCCGGAACGAGCGGAGGTGTGAGCTGGCCGCTTCTGTATCTGGGCGTGGCGTTCACGACGCTCGCTACGATCCTTCTCGAGCTCTCGCTGACGCGGATATTCTCCGTCGTTTTCTACTATCATTTCGCCTTTCTCGCGATCTCCATCGCTTTGTTCGGCCTCGGCGCCGGAGGCTTGTTCTCCTATGCCGTCGCCCGAGGCCATCCCACTGTATTCCGGAAGCTGGGCGTCCTTTCGGTAGCCGCGGCCGCCTCCGTGCTCGCCGCCCTGGGCTACATCCTCGCTCAGCGCGGCGGCGTAGGCGGGGGAACCCTGGCCCTGGTCTACCTCGCGAGCGCGCTGCCGTTTCTGCTGGCCGGGACCGTCGTCGCCACGGCGATCGCCGAGACAGTGGTCCGGGTGGAGCGGGTCTATTTTTTCGACCTCGTCGGAGCCGCGGCCGGCTGCTTGCTGCTGGTGCCGCTGCTGGACATCACCGGAGGTCCGAACACCGTCATCGGCGCTGCCGTGATGTTCGCCGCCGCCGCCGCCATCTGGTTCACTCTCGGGGCCTCCTGGCGGGGACGCACACTGGCCGTCGCCCTGGCCCTCGGCCTGGTCGGCCTCATCGTTCTCAACACGAAGAAGCCTTTGGTTGACGTGCGTTACGCCAAGGGTGAGCGGCTCGCCCACGAGCTGTTCGTCAAGTGGAACGCGTTCTCCCGGGTGGCGTTGGTCGAGGACTCCAGCGGCGTCCCCCGGATCCAGTTGGATGCCGATGCCAGCATACCGATCGCCGTACAGAAGCCCGACACCCTTTCGCCGCACCAGCGGGACCAACTGCTGGCGACCAGCGCCGGCCTCGCGCATTTGCTGCGGCCCGCCGCCAGGACTCTCATTCTGGGCGCCGGCGGGGGCCAACCGGTGCTGCTGGCGCTGATTTCCGGCAGCCGGGAGATCGTCGCGATCGAGACGAACCCGATCATCGCCCGGGCTATCATGCAGGAGCGCTTTGCCGAGCTGAGCAGCGCCCTCTTTGCCCGCCCGGAGGTTCGCGTCATCGTCGGCGATGGACGCAGCTTCCTGCGCCGCACTCACCAGCAGTACGACGTCGTCCAGCTCTCGGTCCCGGAGACCCGGGCGCCGGCCTCGGCCGGCGCCCATGCCTTCACCGAGACGGCCCTCCTGACCCGGGAGGCGTTTGCCGACCTCCTTTCCCGCCTGATGCCCACCGGCATACTGAGCGTCATCCATTGGGCCTCCGATCCGCCGGTAGTCTCCCTGCGGATCGCTGCCACCGCGGTCGCAGCGCTGCGGGAACGCGGAGAGCAGGAGTTTCAACGCCACTTGATCGTCGTCCGGCAGACACGGGCCCGCCACACCACCGATGCCGTCCTGGTGGCCCGCTCCGGCTTCCGCCCCGAGGACGTCCGGCGGGTGAAAGCCCTCGTCCGGGAGGGAGCCCTCCAAACGCTGTACCTGCCGGGCGACAACTCCGGCAACGCTTTCTCGCGCCTGCTCCACCCGTCGGCTTTCGAAGATTTCCTGGCACGGTACCCCCAGGACATCTCGCCGGTGGACGACAATCGCCCGTTCTTCTATTACACCGAGCGTCCCGCCGCCGTCCTTGCCTGGTTGGCCGACGACCCCGCTGCGCGCAGCTCCGTCCGTCCGAGCTCCCCTCTTTGGCTGCTCATCCGCTTGATCGGCATCGGCCTGCTGGCCACCGCGATCCTCCTCCTGCTCCCGCCGCTGTTTCTGGGCCAGTGGCCCCGCCGGCGCGGAACCATGCGCTGGCTCTGGTACTTCGTGTTCATCGGCGCCGGCTTCCTGCTGGTGCAGGTGTCGCTGATTCAGAAGTTCGTCCTCTTCCTCGGCAATCCCACTTACGCCCTCACCGTGATCATCTTCTCCATGCTTGTTTCGAGCGGTGCGGGCAGCTTCTTCAGCCGCCGCGTGATCGGTTCCTCCGAAGAGGGGCTCCTGGGGGCTCTCGCCACCGTAGCTTTACTCATCGCTCTGATGGCCGTGCTGATCCCGCCTCTGACCCGGACGGCGGCGGGCTGGCCGATGCCGGTGAAAGTGCTGCTGTCGGTCTCCTTGATCGCTCCCGCCGGTTTTGTGATGGGGATGGCATTCCCCTCCGGAATGGCGCGGCTGAATCAGATCAACCCCTCGACCGTACGCTGGGCGTGGGCGGTGAACGTGGCGGCGAGCGTCCTGGGTTCTGTCGTGGCTGTCTTCCTGGCCCTCCACGTCGGATTGCGGGAAACGCTGCTGTTTGGAGGCATCATGTATTTGGGGGCGCTCATGTCGATCGGCGCCCGGAAGGCACCCGCTGCGGACTGACCGATGGACGCTCTGCTGCGCCGACTTCCGCCGGGCACCCTCGTTCTCGACGTCGCCGCCGGAAAGGGCAGCTTCGACGCCCGCCGCTACCCTCAACTGCGGATCGTCAGCGTGGACCTGGAACCTGCGGCCTCCACTGCCCACGCCGCCCGTGTGAGGGCGGATGCCGCCGCCTTGCCCTTCCCTGACCGAACCTTCCACGCGGTGATCTGCAACCACGGCCTGGAACATTTCGTGCGGCTCCAGATGGCGGTCGGAGAACTGGGACGCGTTCTGCGCCAAGGCGGGGGTCTGTTCGTCGCCGTGCCGGACGCGCGTACCCTCACCGACCGGCTCTACCGCTTCCTGGCCCGGGGCGGCGGCCACGTGAACCGCTTCCGCTCGCCCGGCGAAGTCGAAGAGCTCTTCGCCCGCCTGGCCGGCCTCCCGTGCCGGGCCCGGCAGACTCTTCATACCTCGCTGTCTTTCCTGCACCCGGACAACCGGGGCCGGCGGCGGAACCGGCGCTTGTGGCTGCTGCTGGGAGCGGGCGTTCGCACGCTGCGGTGGGCCACGTGGCTGTTCCGGCTGATCGACCGTGGGATCGGCACCCGCCTGAGCGTCTACGGCTGGTCCTTCCACTTCGGGGCTCTCGCTCCCCGCCGCCGCGAACCCCCGTGGACCAATGTCTGCATACGCTGCGGCTCCGGCCACCCCGCCGCGGCGCTGCAAAAAGAGCGGGGCTGGCCGCCGTCCTACCGGTGTCCGGTGTGCGGAGAGCGGAACTTCTTCACGCCCGACGCGGGCCGTTGAAGGCGACGCGGGATCAGATTCTCCGCAAGGCCAGTTCCAGCGCCTCGACGAAGAAATATTCCCCCCACATCACGCTCTCGTTGACGCCCAGCCCTTTGTGGATGTGGTAGACCCCGCCTTTCAAGATCCCCTCCCAAGAGGGATCGTCCTGGGCCAGATGCTTCTCGCACAAAGCCTGCAGGATCCGGATCCCAGTGGACCAGTAGAAGTGTCCCTTCACCGGGTCCGCCAGCAGGCGGCACAGGCGCAAGAACCCGGCGGCGGCAATGGCGGCGGCGGAAGTGTCGAGCTGTTTCTGCTGCTCCGGCGGGGCCTTGAAGTCCCAGGGCGGCACGCCGTCGCTCGGCGCGTGGGTGATGTAGTAGTCGGCGCAGGCCTCGGCCGTCTCGAGCAGGCGCGGATCCAGACTCCACTCGTAGGAGGCCCCGAACCCATAGAGCGCCCAGGTCAGTCCCCGCGACCAGCACGAGTCCCCTCGGTAGCCCTGGTGCGTCGTCTGTTTGAGAAACTCGCCGGTCTCCAGATCGAAAATGCCCTCATGCGCCGTCGAGCCATCGCCCCGCACGAGCACCCTGCGGGTGGTGTAGCAATGGCGCAATGCGATCTCCCGCAGGCGCTTATCCTTGGTTTCGTGCGCCGCGTAGAAAATGATGCCGACGTTCATCATGATGTCGATGAACAGGGAGTTCGCGGCGATGAAGGAGCTCAGGTACTGCCCTTTTTCCTGGTAACGAAGCGCCAGCGTCCGGCCTGCCTGGATCAGCACGTCCTTCAGTTTCGGCTCCTTGGTGAGCCGGTACCAGCGGTAGTAACTGGAGAGGAAGATGAAACCGAGATCGTGAACCTCCCGGTCCAGTTTCCGGGGCTCCAGAGGCTCCGTATATCGCACCGCGCTCTGGAACCAGAACTTCTTCTCCGGATGATCGTCGGGCAGGTAACGGTGGAAAATCCACATCATCCCCGGCAGGAAGCCGTCGCACCAGTGAGTCCAGGCCTGCCCCTCGTGTTTCCATTTCCCGTTCTGGGTGTACAGCGGGTAGTAGCCGGGGTGGATCTCCATCAACGACCGCACCTGCTTCTGGGCGAACTCCAGCGCGCTCTCGAAAAGTCTGCGATCTGCACTGACCAGCTCGAACTGAATCACCGTGTGTCCCCGTCATCAGCCCCCGCGGCGACTTGCCAAACCATCCGCGACCCCGCGGGAATGTGTAACTTTCCACCTTTAACATAAAAGACGCCCGCGCCGGGAAGCGTCTCGAGCTGCGGCAGGCGGACCAGTTCCCAGTTCCCCATGCGTTGCAGGGTCCCCGAAGCCACCAGGGGCCGCTGCCCGCCCCCGACGTAAGAAGGGAACCGGATCAGCCGCGCCCTCAACTCCGCCCGTTTGCGCCCGAACTCGACGCTCTCCAGACCGACGGCTACGACGAAGTACCCCGAGCCGCCTCCGATCTGCTCCAAGTGCAACAGCCGGCCCGTGACGCGCGCCCCCTTCGGCAGAATCACACGCCTCTTCCGCTTGGCGTCGCGGGTTAGCCGGGCCTGAAGGATCGTGCCCACCGGCGTCGTCTCTTCAATTCCGGTCTCCAGGGCGATCTCGAACCGGAGCCCGACCGGCAACTCCACCGTCTCGGGCGGCGGCGCGGGAGCTGGAAGGTCTTTCGGAGGCGGAGCAAACGACAAGAACGATTCACCGGTGTACTGCCGGCAGTCGGCGAACAGCGTCTCGTTACGGTTCTCGTCGCCGTTTGTCTGGGTCAGCGTCGTGACCGCCCGCCGGGGCAACAAGAAGTCGTGGCCGCCGATCGGTACGCGGCCATACTCGAGAATCGTGTGCACCGCCTCGAGTCCGAGCGATGCGGGGATCTGTTCGGCATGAATGTCGAGGCGGACGAGATCGTAGGTCTTCGCGTCGGCCCAAAACGATCCGGAATAGGCCACGATGGCGCTTCTGTCGCCCACCCGCAGCCGGTAGCCGCTCCACATCAGCGGCACGCTGTAGTCGAATCGCTCGCACAACCGCCCGCCGATCTCCTCCCGGCCCACGTAGGTGAACCGGGCCACGTTGGAGACGAACACCGCCCGGGCGTGCAGGGCGAAGTACCCGGTGCCGATCGTCCCCGACGGCACCATCTCCCGGGGGTCCGTAGTGCGGAACTCGCGCGCTCCGGGCCAGGAGAACATCTCCTTACCCTCGACGATGGCCACCTCCAGCCGGAGCGTGTCGATCAGCCGGTAACGCCGCGCCGGCGCCCGCCGCACGGAACGCTGGATCGTCTCCATACAGGTGTAGTCGGGCTGCCGGCGCAGTGTCTCCTCCATCTTCAGCTTGACCCGCGCCAGCAGCAACACTTCGGGTTTCAAGCCGGTCTCGGAAACCGGCTGGGCCCCGGAAGAAAGGGCCGCTGCCAACAAAGCGGCTGCCGCCCGCTGTTTCATAGTCAGGTCACGGAGCCGCCGCGGTGTGGCGCACCCTCGGCGCGCCTTCGAGCCACTCCGAAGAACGCCCCATTTCCGCCAGCACCAGCCGGGCGCCTTCGCGGATCCGGTCATGCAGGGCCGGGTGGAGCGGCTCGAGCCGTTGCAACAAAGACCGGAAAGCCTCCTGCTGTTCGGGCTTCTCCGGGCTGTGCCACGACCGCCGCCCCGCTTTCAGGAACGCCCGCAGCGAGCGCTCCACCAGGTGCTCGATCACCGGCGCCGCGCCGCTTGGCGTCAAGCCCGCCGCCCGCAAGCATAGTTGCACCGTCTCCAGGTGGGGAATCAGCAGCCACGTCCCGGCAGCGATCGCCGCCGCCGCCGCCGTCTCGGCCCCCGAAGGGAGTTCTATCACTCTGCCGCCCGCCCCTTCGATCAGCCGCCGGGTGTCCCGCACCGGCCGCCGGCCGCCGATGGCAAAACACCGGACTTCGTCCGGATCCTCGATCGGGATCAGCGACACGACTCCCGCACCCAGCCGCACGAACCCTTCCGGGGGCGGCTCCCCGCTCGCCTGCCAGATCACCAGCTTGTTCTCCCAGGCGGGCCCGGCCTCCAACAGTACGCTCAAGAAAGGATCTCCGCTCCGGGCGGCGATCCAAACAATGTCCGCACCTGAAAGCCACTCCCGCCCGGACGCAGGCGTTCCCGCCCGGAACGTATTCACGACTCGACTCGCCTGCCGCCGCGTCGGCGCCGCCACCGCCGTCAGCCGGTTCCGCAGGTTCGGCAACCTGCTCAGCAGACAGTCACTCGCTTTCGCCGTGATCACCAGCGCCAACCGGCGCGACTTCATCGAAAACCTCCCGCTGCCGTAGCTTCTTGATGCGGTCCCGGTACTCGGCCGCCTTCTCGAACTCGAACTTCCGGGCCGCCTCCCGCATCTTCTCTTCCAGTTCTCCGATGTAACGCCGCAGCTGCTCCGGCGACAGCGCCTCCACCTCTTCCTCCTCCTCCACGGGCACCGTCACGTAATCGCCCTCGGCCACCGCCACCAGGCTCATATCGATCGGCTTGATGATCGTCTGCGGCGTGATGCCGTGTTCCTCGTTGTAGGCCATCTGGATCCGCCGGCGCCGCTCGGTCTCGTCGATGGCCGCCTTCATGCTCTCCGTGATGGTATCGGCATAGAGGATCGCCGTGCCGTGAAGGTTGCGCGCGGCCCGGCCGATCGTCTGGATCAATGATCCCGTCGAGCGCAGGAACCCCTCCTTGTCCGCGTCCAGGATCGCCACCAGCGAGACCTCCGGCAGGTCCAGCCCCTCCCGCAGCAGGTTCACTCCGATCAGCGCGTCGAACTCGCCCCGGCGCAGATCCCGGAGGATCTTCACCCGCTCCAGCGTGTCGATCTCCGAATGCAGATACCGGCACCGGATCCCGGCCTCGCTGAAGTATTCCGCCAGATCCTCGGCCATGCGCTTGGTCAGCGTCGTCACCAGCACCCGCTCGTTACGCTCGGCGCGCAGGCGGATCTCGTTCAGCAGATCGTCCACCTGCCCCTTCACCGGCCGCACCTCCACCTTCGGGTCCACCAGGCCCGTCGGCCGGATGATCTGCTCCACCACCACGCCGCCGCTCTTGGTCAGCTCGTAGGGGCCCGGCGTCGCCGAGACGTAGATCACCTGCGTCACCCGGTTCTCGAACTCCTCGAAGGTCAGGGGCCGGTTGTCCAGCGCGCTCGGCAGGCGGAAGCCGTGGGCCACCAGCGTCTCCTTCCGCGAGCGGTCGCCGTGGTACATGCCCTGCAACTGGGGAATGGTCTGGTGGGACTCGTCGATGAAGATCAGCGCGTCGTGCGGCAGATAGTCGAGCAGCGTCGGCGGCGCTTCGCCCGGCAGGCGGCCGGAAAAATGCCTGGAATAGTTCTCGATGCCGTGGCAGTAGCCGATCTCCTGGATCATCTCCAGGTCGAACATCGTCCGCTGCCAGACCCGCTGGGCCTCCACCAGCTTGCCCTGCTTCTCCAGTTCTTCGCGCCACCACTCGAGTTCGCGCCGGATCGACTCGATCGCCTCCTCGCGCGTCTTCTGGCTCATCACGTAGTGGCTCTTGGGGTAGATCGGCAGCCGGAGATAGGTCTGGCGCCCCTGGCCGGTGAGCGGGTCGATCTGCGCCAGCGTGTCGATCTCGTCGCCCCAAAGCTCGATCCGGTAGGCGTAGTCGTCGTAGGGCGGGAAGACCTCGATCACGTCGCCCCGCACCCGGAACGTCCCCCGCGTCAGCTCTCCCTCGTTGCGCTCGTAGAGGATCTCGACCAGCCGCTGGATGATCTGCTCGCGGGCGAAATGTTTGCCCTTCTCCAGCATGAGCAGCATGCCGTAGTAGGCGTCCGGCGAACCCAGCCCGTAGATGCAGCTCACGCTGGCGACGATGATGCAATCGCGGCGCTCGAACAGCGACCTGGTCGCCGACATCCGCAGCTTGTCCAGCTCTTCGTTGATCGTCGCCTCCTTCTCGATGTAGACGTCGCTGGCCGGGATGTAGGCCTCGGGCTGGTAGTAGTCGTAGTAGCTGACGAAATACTCGACGGCGTTGTGGGGAAAGAACGACTTGAACTCGTGGTAGAGCTGCGCCGCCAGCGTCTTGTTGTGGGCCAGGATCAGCGCCGGCCGGCCGACCTTCTCGATCACCTTGGCCATGGTGAAGGTCTTGCCCGAGCCGGTCACCCCGAGCAGCACCTGGTGCTTCTCGCCGTCCAGCACCCCGCGGACGAGCTGGTCGATCGCCTGCTGCTGGTCCCCCCGGGGCGTGTAATCGACCTCTAGCCGGAACCCCACACTTCCATTGTAGGAATCGCGGGGCGCCCCAAACCGGCGGCGGGGGACTTATTTGATCAGCACCAGCAGCATGACGAGCGGCGATTTCGCCCGGATGCCGTGCTCGAGCTGGGGCGGCATGTGGACCACCGTCCCGGCCTTCGCCTCGAGCTGGTCCTCGCCCAGCCGCAGCTCCGCCTCCCCCCGAACGAAATACAATACCGCGGGCATCGGGGCCGTGTGGGCCGACAGCTCCTGCCCGGGGGCGAACCCGAACGCAACAACCTTGCTGCGGTCATCGTTCTGGAGTGTGCGGCTCAAAATCCCGTTTTCGGGGATCGCGATTTCCTCGCCCAGATCGGCAATAAAGGTGTAAGCGCTCATAATCTGTTTTCATCATGCCAGGATGCCCCGCGCTTGTCTGTGACTTCCGTCCCCCGATGTGGTAAAAGCACAGCAGAAGGGAAACTGGATCCTATGCGACCTGTCGGGCGGTTCACTGTTGTCCCCAAGCTCCCAGAACGTCTCAAGGCATTGCGCACGCTGGCCTACAACGTCCGGTGGACCTGGAAGCACGACACCATCCACCTGTTCCGGCGCATCGACAGCGATCTGTGGGAATCTACCGGCCACAACCCGGTCCGAATGCTGGGCCTGATCGACCAGGAACGCCTCGAGTCGCTGGCCGAAGACGAGGCGTTTCTCGCCCACCTCGACCGGGCGGCCGCCGAGCTGGAAGCGTACCTCGGCAACGAGTCCACCTGGTTCCGGCGCACCTACCCCGAAGCCGGATCGCCATTGATCGCCTATTTCTCAGCCGAGTTCGGCCTCACCGAATCGCTCTCCATCTTCGCCGGCGGCTTGGGTATCCTGGCCGGCGACCACCTGAAGTCGTCGAGCGACCTCGGCATCCCCCTGGTAGGCGTCGGCCTGCTGTATCAGCAAGGCTACTTCCGGCAACAACTGAACGCCGCCGGCTGGCAGGAAGAGCTGTACGAGGACAACGACTTCCATACCCTCCCCCTGGAGCTCCAGCGCCGCCCCGACGGCTCTCCGTTGACGGTCTCCGTCGATCTGCCGGGCCGCGCCGTTCACGCCCAGATCTGGCGCGTGAAGGTCGGGCGCCTCTCCCTCTATCTGCTGGACACCAACTTCGACGCCAACCCGGACCCCGCCGACCGCGACATCACCGACCAGCTCTACGGCGGCGACATCGAGATGCGCATCAAGCAGGAGATCCTGCTCGGCATCGGCGGCTACCGGGCGCTGCGGGAGGTGGGCCTGGAACCTACCGTCTATCACATGAACGAGGGACACTCGGCCTTCCTCGCCCTCGAGCACGTCCGCTGGCTGATGCGCGAGATGGGACTCAACTTCTACGAGGCCCGCGAATTGGCCGTAGCAAGCTGCGTCTTCACCACTCATACCCCGGTTCCGGCGGGGCACGATTACTTCTCCCCGGAATTGATGCGCACCTACTTCTTCGACTACGCTCGGTCGCTCGGCATCCCGTGGAGCGAGTTTCTCCGCCTCGGGCACAGCAAGCCCGCCCACGTCCACGAAGACTTCTGCATGACGGCCCTGGCGCTGAACCTCTCGTTCGCCTCCAACGGCGTGAGCAAACTGCACGGCGAAGTCTCACGCCGGATGTGGCGCTCTCTGTGGCCCGGCGTACCGGAGGGTGAGGTTCCCATCGGCCATGTCACCAACGGCGTCCATTTCCAAAGTTGGATCTCCCACGACGTCGACGAGCTCTACGACCGTTACCTCAGCCCCCGGTGGCGGGATACCCCGGCGGATCAGAAGCTTTGGGAAAAAGTCGAGTCGATCCCGATGGATGAACTCTGGGGCACCCATGAGCGCCGCCGCGAGCGCCTGGTGGCCTTCGCCCGCCGGCGCCTCCAGGATCAGTTACGCCGCCGCGGAGCCCCGGAGGCCGAAATCAATGCTGCCGCCGAGGTGCTCGACGCCCGGACGCTTACCATCGGCTTCGCCCGCCGCTTCGCCACCTACAAGCGCGCCACCCTCTTCCTACGGGACAAAGAGCGCCTGGCTCGCCTGTTGAACGACCCGGAACACCCCGTCCAGATCATCTTCGCCGGCAAGGCCCATCCCCGGGACGAGGAGGGCAAACGCCTGATCCACGAGATCGCCGCTCTGATCCGCCGGGAGGAGTTCCGCCGGCGCATGGTCTTCATCGAGGATTACGACATGACCGTCGCCCGCTACCTCGTCCAGGGCGCCGACGTGTGGCTCAACACCCCTTTGCGTCCCAATGAGGCCTGCGGAACCAGCGGTATGAAAGCCGCCGCCAACGGCGTGCTCAATCTCTCCACCTTGGACGGCTGGTGGGCCGAGGCGTGGGAAGAAGCGGCGCGGAACGGCTCCTTCATCGGCTGGGCCATCGGTCGCGGCCAGGTTCTCGATGACCGCGAACTGCAGGACCAGGTCGAGGCCGAAGCTCTATATGAGCTGTTGGAGCGGGACGTCGTGCCCACGTTTTACGACCGCCGGGCCGACGGTCTGCCGCGCCGCTGGGTCGAGCGGATGCAGTCGGCCATCAGCAGCCTGTGCCACGCCTACAACTCCCATCGTATGGTCCGCCAGTACACCGAGCAGTTCTACCTCATGGCTCACGCCAAGACCCGGCAGTTGGCGGAAAATGGAGCCGCCCGCGCCCGGGCTCTGGCGGCCTGGCGCGAACGGATCCACGCCCACTGGCCCGGCGTTTCGGTGATCTCAGTCACCTCGAGCGCCGGCCGCGAAGTGGAAGTCGGCCAGCGCGTTCAGTTCCGCGCTGAGGTCCACCTCGGGGAACTCTCGCCCGAGGAAGTGGCCGTGGAACTCTATTGTGGGCGCCTCGATGCCGCGGGGAACTTCCAGGATCCCATCTCTCTCAAAATGGACTACAAGGGGCACGCCGACGGCCGGCATGTGTTCCAGACGGAATTCGGACCCTGCTCGATGAGCGGCCAGCTTGGCTTCACCGCCCGCATCTTGCCCTACCACCGGGATCTTTCCGCGCCGTTCTTGCCCGGCTACATCACCTGGGCCGGCGGGGCATGACCATGAGCCCGGACGCCGGCGGGCCTCAGCCCGAGGGATTCACTCCTCGATGATCGTGGCCTTCCTGATGTAATCGAGCTTCGGAAACCGCTCTTCGAGATACGCGTTGCCTTTCGTCCGGATCATGCCCTGGTCAGGGGCCTCCCCGTAGCCCGCATACAGGCTGTCCACGACGTCCATGCCTTGGATCACCCGGCCGAACGGGGCGAAGCCCTGGCTGTCCAGGAAGGCGTTCCCACCTTGCTTCGTGTTGATGAAGACCTGGGTCGTCCGGGTATTGGGGCCTGCCGTGGCGAACGAGAGCGTGCCGCGGCGGTTCGTCTTGGTGACCGGATCGTCGCGGATCGTCGCGTTCTGCCAGGCGCGCGAGACGGCCGGGTCAGGATTCAGCCCAAACTGGACGATGAAGTTGTTGATGACACGGAAGAACTTGCAACCGTCGTAGAAGCCGTTCTTAACCAGGTTGTAGAAACGGTCCGCCCCCCGCGGGGCCCAGGAGCGGTTGACTTCGATGATGATGTCGCCCTTGCTGGTCTCGAACTTCACCTTGTACACGTCGGGGGCCCTTTCCCGAAGAGCCGATGGATTCAGCAACGCCTTCTTCGTCGGCGGTTTCGCAGGCGGCTTCGGCTTCGGCGCCTCGGCCTTCTCCTCGACCGGCTTCGCTTCTTCCGCCTCCGCCGGCGGTTTCTCGGGCGGTTTGGCCGCTTCCTCCCCGGCGGGCTTCTCGGCCGGCTTCGGCTCCTCGGCGCAACCGGCCAGCAGCAACGCGAGCGCCGCCATGGCCGCCATCATCGGAAAACGTCGGATCATACTCATGGATTACTCCGGCTTCAGTCCTGGTACACTGCTCCGAAACACTATACTACGCGCCTCGGCCGGCTACAAACGCGGCGGCGGGAACCCGCTGGCCGTCAACCCGCAACAACCCGGGGAAGCACGCAGTGAAAATTTGACTTCACGATTGAACTTTCATCTGGTAACCTGTTGACGATGCGACCCTTCCACGTTGTTCTCGCGATCTTCGTGGCAGGGCTGGCCGGCCAGCCTTCCCGGGCTGGAGCCAGCGAGCGCCTCCTGCGCGCCCGGTGGGATTCCCAGATCGTCCAAAACCGCCGCGCCGACGCCGACAACCTTTCGCGGATGAAGAACGTGGCCATGGTCCGCCGCTTCGCCCGGGCAGGCCTCTTGGTGCCGGTACCCCATCGGACGAAGTACTACTACACCCGCTACATCCCGGCCAAGTACCGCTATCTCCGCCCCTGGAGCAAGCTCTTCCTGGACCGCCTCAGCCGGCAGTATTACTCGCGGTTCCGCAAGAAGCTCCGGATTACCAGTCTTGTACGGACGGTGGCCCTGCAGAATGCCATCCGCCGGCGCAACAAGAACGCGGCTTCCCCTTACGGCCCACGCCGCTCCTCGCACCTGACCGGCGCCACGCTGGACATTTCCAAGAAAGGCATGGGGCCCAGGGAGGTTGCCTGGATGCGCCGCGTGCTGCACTCGCTGAAACGACAGGGATACCTCTACGCCGTCGAAGAGTTTCAGCAACCCACCTTCCACATCATGGTCTATCGGAGCTACCCGAAATACGTGGCGGCGCTTCAGAAGCGGCGGAAACAGCGCCGTTCGTCGGACTAGTCCGCGGCGCGCCCGCCGCCCTCACCACACCCGGCACCGCTTCTCCGGCGCCATCGGCTGGCCGGGCTTGCACTGGAAGGCTTGCTGGAACTCCGGCATATTCGACACCACGCCGTTCACCCGGTACCGTCCGAGCGAGTGCGGGTCGGTCTGCGCCTGCAGCCGCTTCGACTCGTCGGTCGCGTTCGAGCACCAGACCTGCGCCCAGCCCAGGAACAGCCGCTGCTCAGGCGTGAACCCGCCAATCCTCTTCTGCCCGTTTCCTTCTGCAAGCACGTCCCGCAGCGCCATCAATGCCAGCCGGAGCCCCCCGTTGTCGGCCACGTTCTCGCCCAACGTCAACTTGCCGTTCAGCTTGACGCCGTCCACGGCCGTATAGGCTGAGTACTGCTCGACGAAGCATTGGGCCCTTTTCTCGAAAGCGGCGGCGTCCTCGGGCGTCCACCAGTCCTCCAGATTCCCGTTGGCGGCGAACTTCCTCCCCATGTCATCGAAACCGTGGGTCAGCTCGTGCCCGATCACGCCGCCGATCGCCCCGTAGTTCGGCGCGTCGTCCAGCTTCGGGTCGAAGAAGGGCGGCTGCAGGATGCCCGCCGGAAAATTGATGTTGTTCTCCAAGGGATGGTAGTAGGCATTCACTGTCGGCGGCGTCATCTGCCACTCGTTCGGGTCCACGCGTTTGCCAATCTTGGCGAGCTGGTACTCGAACTCGTGCACCTGGGCGCGGAAGAAGTTCCCCAGAGCGTCACCGGCAACGATCCGTAGCTTGCTGTAATCCCGCCACTTCTCGGGATAACCGATCTTGTTGCGAATCGCATGCAGCTTCTCGAGGGCCTTCTTCTTGGTCGCTTCCGTCATCCACGGGACGCTCTTGATGTCCTGCTCGAGGGCTTTTTCGAGCGCCGCCACCAGTTTCAGCATGCGCTGCTTGCTCTCCGGCGGAAAGGCCTTGGCCACGTACGCTTGCCCCAGCGCCTCGCCCAGGTCCCGGTCCACCATCGACACGCACCGCTTCCAGCGCGGCCGCATTTGCTTGGCCCCGGCCAGCGTCTTGCGATAGAAATTGAAATTCTCCTCGACGAAAGCTTTCGGCAGCAGCGGCGCGGCCCGCCTCAACAGCGACCACGTGAGATAGGTTTGGATGTCGGCGAGGCTTTCCCTCTCCAGCACCCGGTCCATCGCCTCGAGGAACCCAGGCGTGTCGACGTTGACCTCCTCGAACGCCGGAGCGCCCACGGCGCGGAAGTAGGTCTTCCAAGCGAACGCGGGGGCCAGCTTGCCGAGCTCAGCCACCTTCTTTTTGTGCCACACGTTTTTCGGGTCCCGGCGCTTCGTCACCTCCAGCGAACCCTTCGCCAGCGCCGTCTCGATGCGCATCACCGTGTCGGCCTTCGCCGCGGCGGCCGGCGCCGGCTCCCCGAGTAGCTCGAACATCCGGGTCACGTGTTTCACGTAGGCTTCCCGCTGCTCCTTCGACTTCGCGTCCTCGCGGAAGTAGTAGTCGCGCTCGGGAAGCCCCAGCCCGCCCTGGTCCCCGTCCGCTATGTGCCACTCGGAGTCTTCGAAACTCGGCATGGGACCAAAGCGGAAGAAGGCGTTCACGCCGAGCCGATGGAGATGGGCGATCAACTTCGGTAGCTCGGCCTTCGAGGACACCGTGCGGATGCGCTCGAGCTCCGGCTCGAGCGGAGCGATCCCTTTCTGCTCGATTCCCTCTTCGTCCATGCAGGCGGCGTAGTAGTCGCCGATCTGCTGTTCGATCCGCGACCGGTCGGCTCCGCCGGCCGCAGCCTTCTCCAGGATCTCGCGGAGAATCTTCCGGTTGCGCTCGGCCAGCTCCTGGAAGCGCCCCCAGCGGGCCTGGTCGGGCGGAATTGGGTTCTTCTTCACCCACTCGCCGCAAGCGTACTGGTAGAAATCGACGCACGGATCCACGCTCGAATCGATCCAGGCGGTGCTGAAACCTTCCTGAGCGCTCAGGCTTGCCGCCGCAAGAAACCCAGCCAGAAACAGCTTCGTGACGCGCATACGATACAGCTTACCGCCCCCTCGCCCACCGCCGCCCCCTCCTCAGGACACCCCGTTTCCGCGATCTGTTACGTTTAAGAATTGTGTCCATGACTTCATACAGACCGTTGCTCTTAGTCGCTCTCCTCACGGTCGTGGGCTGGACCCCGCCGGGCTTCTCCCAGGACAAGCCATTGGCGTTCGCGGGCGCCCGCATCATTCCGATCGCCGGCGAGGAGATTCCCAACGGCGTCCTGGTGGTGCACCAAGGCAAGATCCGGGCCGTGGGTCCCGCCTCGAGCGTCCGGATTCCCGCCGATGCCCGGCGCATCGACGCCTCGGGCAAGGTGATCATGCCCGGCCTGGTGGACAGCCACAGCCACATCGGCGGCATCGACGGCGCCGACCAGTCGGCCCCCATCCAGCCCGACGTCCGGATCCTCGACTCCATCAACGTCCGCGACGCCCGCATCCAGAAGGCCCAGGCCGGCGGCATCACCACCGTCAACGTGATGCCCGGCTCCGGCCACCTGCTCAGCGGGCAGACGCTCTATCTCAAGCTCCGCGACGGCACGACGATCGACGATCTGCTGATCCACAACCCCGACGGCTCCATCGCCGGCGGCATGAAAATGGCCAACGGGACCAACTCCCGGAAGAAGCCGCCCTTCCCCGGCACCCGGGCCAAGTCCGCCGCCCTGGTCCGCGAAGAGTTCATCAAGGCGTTGGAATACAAGCGCAAGCTGGAACGGGCCGGCGACGATCCCGACAAGAAACCACCCCGCGACCTCAAGATGGAAGCCCTTCTGGAAGTGCTGGACGGCAAGCGCATCGTCCACCACCACACGCATCGCCACGACGACATCCTCACGGTCTTGCGCCTCCAGAAAGAGTTCGGCTTCCGCGTCGTGCTTCACCACGTCAGCGACGCCTGGATGGTCGCCGATCAGATCGCCAAAGCAGGGGTCGGCTCGTCGATCATCGTCCTCGACAGCCCCGGCGGCAAACTCGAGGCCAAGGACATCCGCTGGGAGAACGGCGCCGCCCTCGAGAAGGCCGGGGCGCTGGTCGGCTTCCACACCGACGACGGCATCACCGACTCCCGCCTCTTCCTGCGCTCGGCCGCCTTCGCCGTCCGCGCCGGGATGTCGCGCAAGGCCGCCCTCGAGGGCTTGACGATCGCCAACGCGAAAATGCTGGACCTGGAGGAGCGCGTCGGGACCCTCGAGCCCGGCAAGGACGCCGACTTCATCCTGCTCTCCGGGGATCCGCTCAGCGTATACACCCACGTGCTGGAGACCTGGGTGGAAGGCAAGAAGGTCTTCGACCGTTCCGACCCGAAAGACCACCTGTACGCCGTCGGCGGCTACGGCGCCAGCCACGACCAAGGCAGCCGTATCGTGATGGAGGAATGCTGGCGATGAATTGTCGTTTCTATAGCCTGCTGACTCTGGGATGGCTTGCGGCGTCCGCTGGGGCCACGCCGCTTGCCGCTCAGCTCGCCGTGCGCGCCGGGACCGTCTATACGATGGCCGGCGAACCCGTTCGTGACGCCGTCGTCCTCGTCCGCGACGGAAAGATCGAGCGCGTCGGGCCGGCTTCCCAAGTCGCCGTCCCCGCCGGTTACAAGACCCTCAGGGCGAAGGTCGTCACTCCCGGCCTCATCGACGCCCACACGGTCGTCGGATTGGCCGGCTACCTGAACCAGAAACAGGACCAGGACCAGCTCGAACTCTCCACCGCCATGCAGCCGGAGCTCCGGGCCATCGACGCCTACGATGCCCGGGAACGGCTCGTCGAATGGCTGCGCAACCTCGGCATCACCACCATCCACACGGGCCATGGCCCCGGCGCCTTGATCAGCGGCCAGACGATGATCGTCAAGACTACGGGTCGCAGCGCCGAGGAAGACGTCATCGTCCCCGAAGCCATGGTGGCGGCCACCCTGGGCCCGGGCGCCCGGGGGCGCAACGGCAAGTCGCCCGGCACGCGGGCCAAGGCCGCGGCTATGCTCCGGGGCGAGCTGATCAAGGCCCAGGATTATCTCCGCAAACGAGAGAGCGCCGGCGAAGACGAGAGACCTGAGCGCGACCTGCGGCTCGAGGTGCTGGCCCGCGTCCTGAAGGGTGAGCTCCCGCTGCTGGTCACGGTGAACCGGATCCAGGACATCCTCACCGCCATCCGCATAGGCCGGGAGTTCCATCTGAAGCTCGTGCTCGACAGCGCGGCGGAGATCTACCTCGAGCTGGACCGGGTGAAGGCCGCCGGCTACCCGGTGATCCTGCACCCCACCATGCACCGCGCCGGCGGCGAGTACGAAAACCTCAGCTTCGAAACGGCCGCCAAACTGCGGGACGCCGGCATCCCCTTCGCTCTCCAGAGCGGCTACGAGAGCTACGTGCCCAAGACTCGGGTCGTGCTCTTCGAGGCCGCCGTCGCCGCCGCCAACGGCCTCGGCTTCGAGGACGCCCTGGCGGCCATTACCATCGACGCCGCCCGCATCCTCGGTGTGGCGGACCGCATCGGATCGCTCGAGCCCGGCAAGGATGCCGACCTCGCCCTCTTCGACGGTGACCCGTTCGAGTACACGACCCATTGCACCGGCGTCGTTATTGACGGCCGGGTGGTCAGCGAGCAACCGCACTAATCGCACCGCTCGCGGCCCCGAGAGAATCGGCATTATTGAAGAGGAGCCAGAAGTCATGAAATACCGCGAACTCGGCCGGACAGGGTGGAAGGTCTCCGAAGTCAGCTTCGGCGCCTGGGCCATCGGCAGCGCCTGGGGACCGGTGGACGACAAGGAATCCCTGGCCGCCCTGCACCGCGCCGCCGATCTCGGAATCAACTTCTTCGACACCGCCGACGTCTACGGCGACGGCCGTAGCGAGAGCTTGATCGCCCAACTGCGCAAGGAGCGCTCCGAGACGATCTATGTGGCCACCAAGGCCGGCCGGCGCCTCCAGCCCCACACTGCGGACGGTTACAACTACGAGAACCTTTCCCGCTTCGTCGAGCGGAGCCTGAAGAACCTCGAGACCGATTGCCTGGACCTGCTGCAACTGCACTGCCCGCCGACTGAGGTCTACTACCGGCCCGAGGTCTTCGAGGCCCTCGACAAGCTGGTTCAGGAAGGCAAGGTCCGCTACTACGGCCTCAGCGTCAAGCCGCCGGAAGAGGGCCTGAAGGCGATGGACTACCCCAACGTCCAGACGATCCAGATCATCTTCAACATCTTCCGCCAGCGGCCCGCCGAGCTCTTCCTGAAAGAGGCCGCCCGGCGCAAGGTCGGGGTGCTGGCCCGGGTGCCGTTGGCCAGCGGGCTGCTCACGGGCAAGATCACCCGCGACACGACATTCCCGGAGAACGACCACCGCCGCTTCAATATCGAAGGCAAGGTCTTCGACCGCGGCGAAACCTTCGCCGGGGTGGATCTGGAGACCGGCCTCCAGGCCGTCGAGGAGCTGAAGGCCCTCGTTCCCCCGGGCATGACGATGACCCAGTTCGCCCTGCGCTGGATCCTGATGTTCGACGGCGTCACCTGCGCTATCCCCGGAGCCAAGCGCCCCGCCCAGGTGGAGGAGAACGCCGCCGCGGCGGACTTCCCGCCCCTCTCCGAAGAGGTGATGGCCAAGACCCGGGAGATCTACGACCGGCTCATCAAGCCCCAGGTCCACTACCGCTGGTAAGGCGGCCCCGGCGCCGTACCGCTCATCGGATCGGAGAGAACTCGAGCGGCTGCAGGAACGTGTTGGTGATGTTCGAGACCGTGTTGGCGTACTTCGGGTCCCGGCGGATGCGCTCCCAATCCGGATCGTTCCGGAACTTCCCCCAAGCGGCCTCCCGGGCGTTCCAGTCGTCGTACCAGAGCATGTAGACCAGGTTCGGCATTTTCGCCCCGAACAGCGTCTGGCCGAAGAAGACCGGGTTCAACCCGCAGCGCCGGAAGATGGCGATCTCGCCACCGTCGTTGAACATCTCCACCTTGCGGTAGTGGCGGTCGAAGCTGGCCGATTCGTAGATCCTCAGGTCGAAGAAATGCGCCCCGCCGCCCTTCTTCTCCGGCGGAACCTCGAGCTTCTTCATGCCGTCGAAGGCCCGCAGCAGCCACGCCTGGACGCGGTCGAACAGCGGCGCCCCGCGGCCGGCCTCCTCGAGCGCCTTCATCCACTTCTCGTCCTCCATCATCGCCCTCTGCTTGGCCCCGATCTCGGCGTCCGAGCCGTAGGCCGTCAGGGTGACGATGCGCGGCATGTCCGGGCCCAGATGTACCTGGAAATAGCCCACCGGGCCGACGCCCAGGCGCCGGGTCATCGGCAGGTGCTCGTTCTTGAGGAACTCGATCAGCCGCTCGCGCTGTTTCGTCTGGTCGTTGCGGACCTTGTAGAACCGCAACTCGTAGAACTGGTTGCCGCCCTCGACGGCGGGCGCTGCGGCGGCGAAGCCTGCAGCCGCCGTACCGGCGAGAAAGTTTCGTCTCTTCATCTCGGTCTCCTTCCTCCTCGATCACTCCTGCGCGCTACCGGATCTCACAGTCTCCCCGGCCGGGCCGCCGCCCATGCCCCTCACGGCTCCAGCGGCGGCACCTCCACCCAGCGCCGCTCGCGCCAGCTCTTCATGCCCAGCTCGGCCATCTGCACGCCCTTGGCGCCCTCGAGCAGGTTCCAGCGGAACGGCTCGTCCTTCACGACGTGGCGCAGGAACAGCTCCCATTCCGCCTTGAACGCATTGTCGTAGCTCTGCTGGTTGGGCAGCTTCTGCCAGTCGTCGAAGTAGTTGATCGGGCTCTCGATGTCGGGATTCCACACCGGCCGCGGCGTGGCCCCGTAGGGTTGGATCCAGCAGTCCCGCAGCCCGGCCACCGCCGTGCCCCGGGCGCCGTCCACCTGCAGCACCAGCAGGTCGTCGCGGCGCACCCGCACGCACCAGGAGGAGTTCATGTGGGCGACGATGCCGCCCTCGAGCTGGAACGTCGCGTAGGCCGCATCGTCGGCCGTGCAGTCGAACCACCGGCCCTGCTCGTCCCGGCGGCGCTTGATGTGGGTGGCCCCCAGGCAGGTGAGCGCTTTCACCTCGCCGAACAGATTGTCCAGCACGTAGCGCCAGTGGCACAGCATGTCGATGATGATGCCGCCGCCGTCCTCTTTCCGGTAGTTCCACGAGGGCCGCTGCGGCGCCACCGGGTCGCCCGCGAACACCCAGTAGCCGAACTCGCCCCGCACCGAAAGGATCTCGCCGAAGAAGCCCGTCTCCCGCAGCGTCTGGAGCTTCATCAGCCCCGGCAGCCAAAGCTTGTCCTGAACCACCCCGTGCTTCACCCCCGCCTTCTTGGCCAACTGGTAAAGCTCGTAGGCCGTCTCGGCGGAATGCGAGCTGGGCTTCTCGCAATAGATATGCTTGCCGGCCTCGATGGCCTTCTTCACCGCCTCGTAGCGCCGCAGGGTCGTCTGGGCGTCGAAATAGACCGTGTTGTCGGGATCCGCCAGCGCCGCATCGAGGTCCGTGGTCACCTTGCTGACGCCGGCGAGCTCGGCCAACTTCTCGAGCTTGGCCGGGTTCCGGCCCACCAGCACCGGGTCCGGCATGATGACTTCGCTCGGGCTGAGCTGGACGCCGCCCTGCTTGATGATCGCCACGATCGAGCGCATCAGGTGCTGGTTGGTCCCCATGCGCCCGGTGACGCCGTTCATGATGATGCCTACACGATGAGTGGTCACGCTCATAAACAGTTCTCCTCGCGACCGGCGGTCGCGCCCCCCAGTCCGCCGTGGGAGCCGAGGCTGCTCACCCCTGGGCTTTCGGCTTTTCCGTGCACTGCGGCCAGGCCCCTTCGGGCAGCGGCGGCGCTTCGACGCCGGCCCGCGGCAGCGTTCCGCTGAGTTCCTGCTTCCAGTGGGCGACGTCGCCCGCGGGCCCGTAGCAGTAAATCATCCGCATCGGCGTGTCGCCGGTGTTGGTGAGCTGATGATAGACGCCCGGCGGAATGTAGACGGCCTGCCCGGCGGTCACCGTCCGGCGCTCTTCGCCCAGGCACATCTCGCCGGCGCCCTCGAGCACGAAGTAGACCTCTTCCTGCTCCTGGTTGTGCCAGGGCACCTGCCCGCCCTTCGGCTCCAGCGTGACGTAGCCCATGCAGAAGTTCTTGCACTGGATCGGCGAGGCGCCCCCCACCAGGTTCTGCGTCCGCCGCCGGGCCGGGTAAGTGCGACCGGGAATCTCTTTCAGGTCGGCGATAATCATCTTCGCTCCGCTTCGTCCGAAACATATCAAGGTATCAGATACAACCGTCAGGCCCGAAAAAGCGCCCCGTCCGGCCCGTAATCCGCCCTTAGGGGAGGGGAAGATGCGTTGGGGGCAAGGGATGGCGGGGCTGGGAAGGGGAGGGGAGGTTTCACCGAGTGGGTGCCGGATTGCTTGGAGTTTGGCGATGGGCTTGTCAA